>Ga0180217_1000283_pt1 | contig 92637 bp, 37 predicted proteins | sample eDN3rd37CBELigOP_FD_128521 | JGI IMG/M metagenome (GOLD analysis project Ga0180217, IMG submission 128521) | Enriched Organic Plus compost microbial communities from Emeryville, California, USA - eDNA 3rd pass 37_C BE-Lig OP (version 2) (version 2) ...
AGTGCCAGTAGCAGTAGCAGTAGCAGTAGCAGTAGCAGTAGCAGTAGCAGTAGCAGTAGCAGTAGCAGTAGCAGTAGCAGTAGCAGTAGCAGTAGCAGTAGCAGTAGCAGTAGCAGTAGCAGTGGCAGTAGTAGCAGCTCAGATGCGTCTCGGTCAGGGTCACAAGCGAAGCTACCCGAACGCGTTATCAAACTTAATACTGATAACAAACATGACCTCACAGACTTGACCTTCAAGTATGCAAGGACCTGTTTCGATGCCTCTCGGCTTCGAGGGCAACCTCTAAGGTGGCGAGTTGGAGATAGTCTTGTTGCAGTGCGAGGCTGGACCTTAGCGTTCCCTAAAATTCATGTAGGGGAGTCAGTATGGATCGTGTGCCCACCGCATGTGGCATATGGCAAGTATGGACTATTCCCTATTATCCCCCCTAATGCAACGGTGGCGTTTTTCATCGACTTGTTGGCAATTGAAACAATTCAGCCGCGACCAGGTGCACCTCGTGGTGTCGCATTTGTCAGCGACCCGAAGTGGCTCGAAGAAGGGCTCGAGGACGAGATTGTGATCAAGTTTTGATGTGGTGCAGCGACCAAGCAACGGCGCTGTACCAAATAGCTCAAGCTCTGTATTACCGGGTGACTCATTAATCTTCGTCTATCTACGAATACCTCTCGCCATTAGTACGAAGACTGATGTAGCCAATGCTACGCCAATGGCAACTCCAGAACCCAATGCCCAGAGATTGGATACTCGCTGAGTGCTAGACCGCGCTTGAGCGCTTTGTGTTGCGCCTCGAGCAACGTGATGTCCCGACTTGATGATCGGAACCGCAAATGGTTCATCTAAGCGCTTACGCACAGCCTCCACGATATCCGCGACCGAAGCCATCGCTCCTACCCCAAAATCGCCGCATGCCAACAGTTTGATTTGTGGATCTACAGTTGTCCACAACGTGTATAATACATCAACTTCCTTGCTATCTGTGCGTTCCGACTGAAGACTAGTGTCTTCCGAGTCTGCGACTACATCTTGCACTGCAAGGGTGGGATTGGTCCGAACACTGTACAGCTCCTCAGCTACGCTCAAATGACGAACCGAGAGAGGATGCAGGTACATCTGAGTATTCATTGCGGGACACGCAATAATTGGTCTTATGACAGGGGCGTGTGTGTTCCTCACTGATCCCCAAATTTCGATTTGCTCACGATCGCTTCGAGGTGTGCAGTCCCAGGCGCGAACGAGGCTTGTGATGAGGTTGTCACAAAGCCCATTTGCGATCTTGGCTAAGGTATTTGCACTAAGAGGAGCCAACAGCAACATGTCAGCCCACTTTCTCAACTCAATGTGCAATACAGGATCACCTCGCTTCCACTGGGTGTGCCACTCGTCATCGTCACAGAAGACCCGAGATGTCATACCACATATGTTTGAAGCACCAAGCCGCGTATTCAGGAGTTCTTGGACATCCGATATGTTAAAGAAATTCTTACTCGCCTTGGTATAGACTACGATGACATCCAGAAACTGTGTCAAGTACTCAAGCAGTTCATAAACTTTAATCGTTGCGACGCTTCCGGTTAGACCCAGGATGAGTCGAGGTAATCGTTGAGTTGATGACCTTCTGCTTTGCGCTTGGTGTGTGTCCATCGCCACGCCCTCACTCATTGTCGGCAACACCCACCTGAGATACCTCCGGAGGCTGACTTAATCAAGGGGTTTACTGTGTGGGTGTATGCCGCTCGGATGACGTATGACGTGTGGAGACGAATCGAGCAATGGCCGTTTGTTACCATGGTCACACTTCGTTGCCCCCATTCCGAAAAAGTGTCATGTGGAGAGCTGGATGCCAGAGCGAGAAATCTGGGATGTATGACATGACGTATGCAGCGCTGGGATTAGATCTGCTCGGCTCTACCCGCATGTGTGTATGTAAAGTGCGTTGTGTTGACTGTTGGCGCCATGCACGAAGTGCAACACGACTTTCCGAACGCGAGCCCCTGCCAAGATCTTGAATTCGGATTTTACACACAATTGTGTCGCGTTGTGCCACTCAGGGTGAGGCAGTCTGATTCGAGTGCCAACCCAACCGTTTAATGCAAGGCGTAACCGGAGTACATTGTATCTTCTCAACTCGCTCCTTACCCGCTTATCTGCCCGAAAACACGATGCCATGAAGTTCCCACTCCAGACCGAGCACCTCAAGTTCTGTTACGATCGAAGACACACCCTGTAATATATCAAAAATCTGCTCAACGCAGTATGAAGACCAGTATCCAGACCCGCTTGCCCTTCATCCGGATAACCCATGGTGCATCCACATCTGCAACATCAGAGGAGCCTGCCACAAGCTCAATTTCGCAGAGCCGGGGGTCACCCCTGGGTGTGTCCGGAGTGAGTGTACGCAAAGCTGCCGGTCCGACCTCAGCATCCCCCGCAACTAGCGCTTCTACCCAGAGTCCTCCTGTAGAGTGCAAGGTGCTTGAGGGTGAAGCTCCTGCCAGATCAGAAGAAGAGAAGGTCATCTCAGTAGCAACAACAGACTCGGCTGCAGTCTTCGCCTCCAACATAGACGGCTCCAAAAGCAAATCCTCGTCTGGGTTCTCATTTCACGAAATTACAGGTGATCTGTTTACTGATGAGACGAGTTCTCTGGCACACTGTGTATCTCGATGCCTCGCAATGGGCAAGGGGATTGCAGTCACCTTCAAGAACAAGTTTGGACGGGTAGATGTCCTGCGGGCACAAGGCAAACTTGTGGGTGATGTTGCCGTATTGAAAGATGGCACGAGGTATATTTACTACCTCATTACGAAGGAACGCTTTTTCCATAAGCCCACGTACGAATCACTGACCAACTCTCTAGTCAGGATGAAGGAGCATGCACTAGAGCATGGTGTGAAGCAGATTTCCATGCCACGAATAGGGTGCGGGCTGGATGGTCTCCTGTGGCCACGCGTCCGAAATATTATTATGGATGTATTTCGTGCCACAGACATCTCCATCAAGATTTACCAACTCTAATACAGTCAGTTCATTTAGAACTTGGGGCACTCTGAAGTACACTCGTACTTCATAACTTAATTGGGTATGGACGCACTACGCGGCCCCTAGAGCAGTTTATTTCTACAAAAGGCATTGAACCAACTGAGAGGTGGGACACACATGCAGCTCAGACTTGTATCAACCGAATTAAATGGGCTTACACGTGTGATTCTGCAACTTATTCAGCATCACCCTTGAAGACGTACTCGCCGTACTTAGCAACGACATCTTGCCAGGTAATCTTCAATCGGCAGAGCTTTGCAACAATCTCAACGGCCTCGTCAATCTTGACCTGGACTTGCTTCATGGAGTCACGCTCACGGATGGTAACAAGCTGCTTCTCGGGATCAACCGACTCGTTGTCGACTGAGATGGCAAAAGGAATACCGAGCTCATCACCACGGGCGTACTTACGACCAATCATGACCTTCGAGGTGTCCTCATTGATCGAAACGTTCAACTCGATCGCAGCCTCACGGATGCGGTCGAAGACAGGCTGATAGTCGATGTTACCAACGACGTTGTAGACACCCAACTTGACGGGAGCCATGAGAGGCGAGAGACGAAGCACTTTGCGCTGAGCATCATCAGGTCGAACGTAGTATGCGTGCTCGAGCATGGCGTAGATGATGCGTCCAAGACCGAACGAGGGCTCAATGACAGAGGGAAGGAAGCTCTCAACATACTCCTTCTCCTCAACCTCCTCGATCACGACGTCTTCGGACGTGAGCTCGAACGCGTCACCGCCACAGACGCGGACGGTGGTCTTGTTGTTCTGCTCGAGCTCAGCCTGGTAGACCGCGAGCTGAGCCTGGTCTGCAACAGCAAGGGTGTCGCAGATGACAGGTGCGTTCTTGCGGAAGGTACGACCAACGCGCTGGAGGTTGGGCTTTGCAACAAGCTTGCGAACAAGGCGTGGTGTCTCAAGAGCGACCTGAGCCGAGAGATCAACCTTGCTAGCCTCGGTGTGGGCGCGAAGATCGTAAGCAGAGCGATCAGCGTGACCAACGCACTCGATCCAGCCATAAGTAGTGAGGATCTCAGCATCCCAGCAGTCTGTTGAGTAGTGTGCCTTCTCCGTGTCCTTGTGCTGACGGAAGCGGATGCGGGCAGGGTCGATACCAGCATTTACGAGGAACTGGTAAGTGCGGACAAGGTAGTAACCCAAGGTTTCATTATCAACGAGCTTGACGAACCCAGCCTTGATAGCATCCTGGACATTGTCGAACTTGGCCTCCTGACCCATTTCAGGCGGGTAAACTGCTTCACGCATGCTGCGGCGGATGGTTTCGTTCTTGCTGACCTGAAGCTGCTTGGGGAGGAAATTGAGCTCGATGTGTGAAACGTCCTTGAAGCGTGGGTGGTTCTTGTCTGAAGGGTTGACAAAGTGCTCAATCTCAGCGAGAGGGAACTCACGCACACGCAGGAGACCAGCACGGGGAGCAATCTCGTTACGATATGCGAGACCGATCTGTGCTGCTGCGAATGGGAGGCGCTTGTTGTTGTACTCGTACAAGCGGCGGAAGTTGACGAAGATACCCTGGGCAGTCTCAGGTCGGAGGTATCCAATGACCTTACCAGTAGGACCGATCTCGGTCTTGAACATCAGGTTGAAGGTCGTAACGGGAGAGAGAGGGTTGTTCTTGAGAGAAGTGAGGCCGAGCTCGTTGATGACGTTCTGGAGCTCATCCTTAGTCATTGAGCCAGCGTTGTTCACGTAGTCAATCAGCTTGGGATCACCAGCTCGAGTGGCCAAAAGCTGTTCGCACTTCTCCTCAACGAGCTTATCTGCACGGTGGTATTCGTTCGTGACAACATCCTGAACCATGTAGTCTGTGAAGCGATCGACGTGACCAGAGGCCTTCAAGACGGGCTCGGGAGTGAGCGATGGGCACGAAATCTCGAGCATCTGCTCAGCAAGCACGAAGTGCTGACGCCAGTATTGCTGTAGGTTGGCCATAATAGCACAGCCCGGTGGACCATAGTCGTAAAGACCAGCCACACCACGGTAGATCTCGAAGGCATTGACGAAGAAGAACTTGCGGAGAAGCAATTCCTCGAGTCCTTCACGGAACGCCTGCTTCGCCTGATTCTCCGCAGCGATCTGATCGTTGAACTTCTTGAGCTCACCCTTGAGCGCCAGCAGTCGCTCCAGCTTGCTCTTCAGAGGCTCCTGATTCGCATCAGTCATGCCATTGGCCTTGAGGTCACGGATCTCATTGCCAACCGCGGTGATTTCCGCGTTGAGGGTTTCCAAATCCATCCCGGTTCTAGAGCATGTAAAGTGATGAAAACGTCCAATTCGTGAGTACATGTTCGCATCTATCCCACCAATCCACATACCCAAACCGCACTTTCGAGGCTGATCTCAGGACTGTTCACGCAAGCCTCGGTTTCTCAGGGGTTACACAGTACTTTAGTAATATTATCCAGGTATAAGCTAAAAAATCATATTCTTCATCTAAATTCCATGGTTATAATATACAACACCTCACACAACATCCGATTTTCATCATATAAAACTCTCGTCATCCAACGCAATACCTCGTATTCTAGCACCCCAGACTCCGGAAGCCATACCTTTTTCCCTACACCCCACTATGGTTTCTTTCCTGAAAACACTGGCTCCGCGCCCTCTACACTACAGACACGAACACATTATCATCTTGAACCGCTATCTAAGCGTTCTCCAGGCAACGCCGCGTCGATGTAAGCATTCTGCATATAGTTTGGTCTTGAGCTTTATTGAGACCGGGAACAACTACTCATCTTCGAGGTTCGCTTCCTGGTCGTAATCATCGAGGTATGAACGCGCAAAGCGACGATGTGGGGTACTTCCTAACGCACTTGAAAGCCTGGAGGTGCTTAGGAGATCGTGAGAGTCGTCTTCGGACGCATCTTCAACAAGGGTCTTTCTGTTCTGTGCACTGGAGTCATCCAATTCCCCAGATTCGCGCGAGAGCTCGACACCACTAAGGTTATGTTGGCTCTGACTTGGATCACTCCGCAACAAATCACCTAGCCCGTCATCGTGCGCGAGGAGGTCTTCAGGCTCATGCAGAGTGTCGTCCTCGTTGAGGTTGTCGACGGCTGCTGCTCTGTGAGCATGGTACTCTTGAATGTTCTTGAAACACTTCGCTAATGTAGCCTCCCATCTTTGCTGCGAAGCTACTTGGGTGCGCAACTGCTGCACTGCTGTCGTGATTTGTTTTGTAACTTCCCGTAATGACTCCAAAGCGCCAGGCTGTCTTTCATTCATGAGCGAAGTACGCTTCCATCTTTGAAGCGCCTCTTGGCCGAGCAGGAACTGTTGCTTTCCTGACCCAGTCAGGGCTACTAGTTCTGCCTCAAGTCTTGCGGCGGTTACGAAGGCGCTGCCGAGATCGGGGTCCGTTTCCTCGTCGAACATTGACAGGGTCGTGTTCAAGGAATCCAAGCGATACGACTGGATCGAATGTTCTGAATCATTCCAAGTTACAACAAGCAGTTCAGAGAGCTCATCAGCCAACGGAGCTGCAATCTTCATGAGCCTGTCGACCTCCGCCGCCTTGTCGTCGTCATCTGCTGCTGCATTTCCAGTCGCCTCACTGCGTACTTTTGCCGGGACAGAATCACGGCTTAGGAAACGGGTATTGATGACACTCTCTAGGTCTGAGGTCATCGAAACAAGACGGTCTTGCTGGCCAGACCACTTTGCGGAAGAGACATACGCCTCCAACGCGTGGGTTCCTGTCTGCTCGGTTCTCGTAGTATCGGCAGGTCCTAAGTACTTATCCTTGAGAAGTTGAACGTCCCCGGCGATTTTCGAAAGCAGGTTGGTAACCGAAGAGCCTTGAGTTGAGGCGAGTAGCTGCATTGCCTCATAATCCTCGTTTGTATCACTCGGCTGGTTGGCAGTCTGCGTAGCATCAACTTGAATATCGGAGGCCGAGACGCTTTGCGTGTCTCCCATGTCGCGCGGAAGCTCAGTCTGATGGAGAGGAGACGCGCCTGACTCGCCAAGAAATTCCTCTTCTTGATCCTCTTCAAAGTCCTCAGGTAGAACCGTCGCCGCAAGGTCACGATTACGAATAACATCCTCAATAGATTCACCCACAGCAGTTATTCGGATGACTACATCAATGACGGGGGTGTACGGGGTTGTGCCTTCGCCAACCAGTTCACCATGGCGCACCGCAGCTCTGTCAGCTGCAACTGTGAGCCTACATAGATCGCCTGGCTTAGACGCGGCAACCAGGTTCCAAACCGTATCGGGGTGATCGATGCACTCACCATTGATTGCGAGTATAACATCATTGGGTGTAATTCCTGTTGCATAATAGTCACTAAAGTCTGTGATCACTGCACCTTCATCACACCCAACGAGCTCTGCAGAGAGCACATATCGTGCAGCCGAGTTCATTGTCAGGTCAAGCACCCGTGCTCCACACGCACGGGCTGTGGTGATAACCTGCTTGGATCCTGCTTCTCCAGGAATAGCGAGAGGGAAGAGCAGAGCGGAACTGCGTGGGGCTAACGACAGGCCCAACGAGGGAACATACGCTTTGAACTTGCGTCGTGCTTCGAGTACTGCAGCTTTCAAAGAGTCGTCTGAATCGATTTTTCTACTCTCGACGACAGGGGGTGTATCGGCGGTGGTCACTGAACCCATAGACTTATTGAGCTGCTCGGATTTGTCGAGCTGTGGAGATCTGCTGGGCTGTTCAGACTTGTTGGGGTTCTGAGGCTTTGACTGTTCAGCAATATCCGATGCCTCTGCTTCGGACTGGATCGCTACCACTCGAGTGGCGTGAGACTCGACTTCAGAGTCCGATTTCGGCGGCTTGCGAATACTCGGCGTGGAAATGTTCTGAATAGACAAATCTACGGCTGGTGCAGCCTCCTCAGGCTTTCCTACGGTCTTTTCGGTCTTACCTTGATCAACGCTAAGCAATGCAACCTTTCCTTGTAGTAACTTTAGTTGGTCCTCGAGCATCGCATTTGTTCTTCTTTTGACTTCATTGACCCTATCTAACTGTGCAAGCTCATCTTTGGCAGCTTGGATCTTCTGGCGTATCGCCTCTTCTTCCGCCAGTAGCTTGGATGTCAGTCTTTGTTGCTGCTCCAAGCGTCGCAATTGAGCTTGCTCTGCTTCTTCCTGGCGCCTCCGCTCCGCGGCTCGAGCCAATTCTTCTGCATGGTCACGTGCTTTGAGCGCATTCTCTGCAAAAAGCGCATGAGCGCGATTGAGATCCTCCAGCTCCTGCTCCTTGCGAGATTGGGCCTCTCGTAAAGCTGTTACCGTCTGATTAAGTGTCGCGACTTCGTGCTCAAGTTGGCGAACGGTAGCGTTCGTTGCTGTAGCCTTGCGCTGGATTTCGAGCAGCTCGTCCTCTGACTTTTTCAGCTCGCTCTGATGCAAAGAGAGTTGATTCTGTTTGCCTCTTATCTCAACCTCCAGCTGCTCGAGTAGACTCTGCTGGCTAGCATGGGCCTCACGTAAGCTGCGAAGGGAGTTTCTTAGTTCAGCAGCTTCATTTTCAAGTTCTTGTAGTTCTCGTGCCTTGCTATCTAACTCCTCAGCTTTGGCTCGAAGGGCTGATTCGCGCGTCTCGTACGATTTACGCGTGCGTTCGAGTTCTTCTCTCTCCGTAATCAACGCGCTGCTTCGTGCATCTAAATCGGCAAGCAGTGCCTCAACCTGTTTAGAGCGCTCGGTGACTCGCTGTTCTTGGATCTCCAGATCTCGATTCCTTGCATCAAGGTCACGTTGACGGGCTTCAGCAGTCCGAGCGACTGCTTCCCACTTCGCCTCCATCTCGCTCACAGCCTTGGATGTTCCTCTCTCTATCAACCTGTTGATGTCACCCTCCCGCCGTGAGCATTCAAGCTCACGTTGTTCTAGTGCTCGCTCACGTGATGTAAGCGCTTCGCGGGTTGCTTCAAGTCCACGGCGTTCTTCCTCAAGATTCGATCGCAACCTTTGTAGCGAGTCCTCAGTCTCGCGTAGCGATCTTTCTCGAACTCGAAGCGCCTCCAGGCTACGGTTGCGCTCGTTCAGCAGATCTTCCGCCTCAGCGAGTGCTCGTGCAGCTGCACGCTCGCGAGCTTGGATCTCAGTTGCACGCGCATTCAACTCATCGGCCCGCCGTTCGAGATCAGCGCTCATGGAATCGCTCACTCGGCGAACCTCGCCCTTAGCCTTGCTCAACGTTTCGAGTTCTTGCGTGAGATCCTTGATAAGCTGTTGAAGCCTCTTTTCTTCTTCCTGTGCAGCTGCAACACGGACACCGGCGGCAGCTTCTTGGAGCCGGGCCGCGTCTGCGGCTGCCTTCCTCTGCTCGGCAAGTTCCGTAATCTCTTGAAGCTTAGCTCGCTCAGCCTTGAGGCGCTGCTCCATCTCTTGCTCAGCGGTATTCTGTGCATTGATGCGTTGATCTAAAGCTTTCTCCCTCATCTCAAGTGCCCGTAATCGGGACTGAATCTCCGCATCTTTGGCCTCAATCTCGGCTATCTTAGCATCGAGTTCTTGACGTTGTGAGACTAGCTTGCGCTCACGCTCTCGGATCGCAGAAATCTGATTCGAGTCGTCCTCCTCTCGGACTTGGGCAGCTCGGAGCTGTCGCAGAAGCTCATGCTCACGTTCTTCATGGACTTTTCTCAGATTGGCGCGTTCTTCCTCGAACGTGTGCTGCAGGGTACTGATACGCATTAGGAGCTCAGCGTTCTGGCGTTCGAGCATTGCGCCAGCCTGAGTAACCTGTTCAAGGCGCTCAATGGCTGCCCTTTCGTTAGCTCCGGCCGTCGCGAGTAGTGCCTCAGCTGCACGCAACTTGCTTGCATACTCGTTCGCCTCTTTCCTGAGTCGGTTGGCTTCGTCATCCAGCCGCGCCACATCAGCTTCAAGGCGCTCAACCTCACTTCCAAGGCGCTCAACCTCATTCTGAAGATGATCTGCACGCTGCTTATGAGTCAAAGCTTCTGCCAACTCCTGCTTCAACTGGGCGTACCGCTTAGTTTCGTTTTCAATCTGCTCCACGAGTTCGGAGGCTCGACGTTCAGCGGCTGTGACATTGGCAGCCGCCGTTGCTGTTTCGAGCAACTTTCGTTGCATATTCTCAACAACTTGTACAGCTGCCTCCCGTGAAGCAAGTTCGCGGAGGGCTGCCTCATTCTCAGCTCGCTTGACTTCTAGCTCCTTTTGTTTTTCGCGGACCTTATTCAACTCCTCTTCGGCTTCTTTGCGGAGTGCTGCTGCGGCTGCCTTATCACGTTCAATTGCAGAAAGCTCCTCGCGAACGCGTGCTTGAAGCTGAATCAGTGATGATTTCTCGACCTCAATTTCGGCCCGCGAGGACTCTTGAACTCGTTTCAGGGCGCGCTCTTCAGCTTGCTTTGCAGCCTTATCGACCAGGTCTCTTGCTTCTTCGAGTGCTTGGGCAATGAGCTGTTGACGTTCGATGGACCACTGGCTGCGCAGTTCATCCTCCAGACGCTTCTTGGCGGCCTGGGCACGTTCTTCACCCAGCCGAATCGCCTCAGCTCGAAGCTCATTCATTCTCACAACTGCTGCCTGTTCGCTCTCTGCGACACGGCGTTTATACTCCGCCTCGAGTTCTTCTTTGCGACGCAGCAATTCTTGCTCGAGACTTGGACGAAGCTGTGCAATTTCCTGTTCGAGCTGCGCTTTGACTGCCAGCGCTTCCTGTCTATCATGCTGCAGCTGAAGCCGTACGTGATTTAGCTCCTCACGTTGTGCAACCAACTCTTGTTGTGCTCGAAGGGCATCGTTCCGAGCCTGTTCCATCTCGGCCTTATACTTTTCTGCAGCTGCTCGCAATTCGAGGATTCTCGTACTTTCCTCGGTGATCTTGGCACTTTCAGCCTTGGACTGAGAGAGAATTGCCGCAGCCTCATCCTCAGCCTTGGCGCGCAACTGGGCCAACTCGAGGCCCTTTCGAGTGAGCTCTGCAGATTTCTCATTCAGGTCTTTCTCCATCGCCGCAGTTCTGCTGATGAGAGCTGCACGCTGCTGTTCTAAAGCCTGCTCGCGCATCCTCAGTTCCTCTTCCCGAGCCTCGCGCTCTCGCTTCCACCTCTCAAACTCAGCCTCCTTTTCACGCTGGCGCGCGCTTGCAGCTTCCATCTTGGCTTGTAAGCGCTCATTTGCTTCTCTAACACGCGCAAGGGCGTCACTCTCGAGCTGCGCAACTTCCTTTTGTTTTGACTCAAGAGCTGCGCGAGCGGAGGCTAACTCCCGCTCGGATGCGGCCATCGCAGCTCGTCTATCTGCTTCGGCTGCAAGCTTCTGTCGCGCCATCTCAAGCTCAAATGCACGGATATCTGCTTGGAGCTGCTCGGCCCGACGGTCGAGCTCGAGTTTACGCTCATGGTCTGCGATCTGCGCCTTCTTGCGGATTAATTCAGCCTCAGCTTCAGCAGCTGCACGAGATCGCGCGGCAGCCTCTTGAGCACGCCGTAGTATATCCTTTGCATGCTCTTCGGCTCGTGCAATCTCAGCCTCAAGTGCGCGCTTTTGTTCGGCTTGAGAGGCCTTAAATGCATCAGAGCGCTGTAGCAACTCCCGAGCATTTCGAGCCACTTCATCTAGCTTCGTCTGAGCGGACTGTTCTTTGGCGACTGCTGCTGCATGTTTTGATTCGACGGCTTGCTCTCGCTGGGACAGCGCCCGTTCTTTATCAACAAGACTGCGCTCGCGAGCCTCGATGAGGCTTTCACGGTGAGCAAGTCTTGAGGCCGCCTCACGCTCAAGCGCTGCAATTCGGCCTGCCACCTCTGTTTCATACGCTTTGAGCTTGGTCTCGGTTTCAGTTACCGCTGCAACCCTCTTAGCAAGCGCTTCATTATCCCGCTCTAGAGCCGCATATGCATCATTTATCGCACTTGTTTTAGCTTTGACATTGTTTTCAGCCTCAGCTAGCTCGGACTCCCTTGCGTTGCACTGAGCTACCCGAGCCTCAAGTTGCTCAATGGCCTCATTCCTCTGCGAAAGCTTCACACGAAGCGAGCCGAGCTCCATATCGAGCTGAGACCTCGTGCGAGCAGCCCGCTCTGCCTCCGCAGACAACTCGTCCACACGCTTCTGCAATGCCTCCTTCTCTGCCAACAGCAGATTATACCGAGCGGACCACTGTCGGTCATGCTGCTGCCTTTGCTGTTCATGCAATTGAGTGAGTTGCTGTAACTTGGTGCGTTCTGACATGTGTGCTGCCTGAGCCTGTTCGAGCTCTCCCTTCAGCTTCTCATAATCCAACTCAAGCTTGTCTAGGGCTTCGGATTGCTCGCGAGCTAATTTCGCTGCCGTTTGAGCCTCTAATTCAAACTGTGACTTAAGCCGCTCAACGTTCTGTAAGCGAATTTCAAGCTGCTTGCGATCTCGATCAGAATTCAATTTGATCAGCGCCACTTCGCCTAGAGCCTTTTCGCGTTGCACAAGTCCGCTTTCTCGTTCGTCGAGCACTTGCCGGGCGGAAGCAAGTTCAGCAGCTTTCAGCTTTAGGTCAGCCTCAAGGGCAGAATTGGTCTGCATCTTGAGCTTCAGTGCTTCATCCTGTGCCATCAAGCGGTCTCGTTCGTCCTTGAGCTCTTGGCGAGATGCTTCTAGAGCTTTTTCGGTTTCGGCAATGCGGATCAAGGCTTGCTGCATCTCCTGCTCCTTGGCCTCCATCTGTGTGCGCATAACTCGCGAGTTTTCGATAGCGTCCAACCTCTGTTTTTCAGCATTAGCTGCGATCGCTTTGGCCTCGGAAGCTTCGCGCTCCGCTACCTCAAGCCGCATCGTAAGCTGTCGTAGTCGATCTTCGGCGTTGAGCTTGGCTGCGGATTCTTGCTGAGCTTTGGCTTCAGCTGCTCGCTTGGCTTGAACTAACTCTAGAATTTCTGCTCGTGCGCGCTCGTACCTATCCTGTTGATCCTGCCGGAGCGCGGCGATCTCGGCTTGTAATGCATTCACTTCTTCCAATCGGGCATTCTCGAGGAGCCGTTCTCTTGAGGCTATGGTTGTCTCGGCAAGTTGTTGCGCGCGCTCGGCCCTTTCAGCACGAGCGAGTGCCTGCTGATGGGCCAACTGGGTGGCTTTGAGCTCCTCTTCCAGCTCGCTCTTACGCTCTTCAAACTCCACCTCGATGTTGTTAAGGGTCGTTGTCAATTCTTCGATGCGATCTAGCAGAAGTCTCTCTTGCTCTTCGTGTTGCTTGGTCCATCGTGCCTGCGCCGCCTGCAAAGCAGCTGTGATAGCAGCACTTTGCTCCTGGGCCAATGCAGCGCGTTCGCGGTTGAGCTCTTCGCGTTCTTGATCCAGCTCAAGACGAGCCTCATAAAGCTCGCGTTTCTCAGCCACCAGCGTGTTCATCACCTCATACATCTTGACTTGCGCTGCCTTCAGTCTTGCCATTTGTTCCTCGGTGGTGCCGCCTCCATTGAGCGCGGCTGCCGTGGCATTGCTAGCGGCGAGTGCGGCTGCACTCGCGGCTGCGGTGGGCTGGGAGGTGTCCTGGTGGGGTAGGCCGCTCATCGGGGCGACAAACCAATCCAAGCCAGCGGTGGCGCTCTCTGGAAGGTTTTAATGGTAGAGCTATTGCAAGTTGTTTCGGGTTGTTTGAGCGCTCGAGGCACCGTTATAGTCGTGTAGAGTCAAACCTGTAGATACTGCACCTGTTTGCCTTCCGCACACAATGCGGGAAGTATGCTCTTTGCGACTTGTATCAATATGAGCGCCAAATCCAATTCGTTTCAAAATTCGAATTTCCGGGCCAGGACGGATGATGATGCGTGAGAGGAGGTTAGGCTCTCAAGCGCATGCACCAAGAACTGCGTCGCCAGCTATCGCTGCGAGCAACCCACGGTCCTGCACTCTGCGGTGCCGCAAGAGAGCTTCGATAATGATGCTCCCCCGGCGCGCTGGGCCGTGTGAAAAGGAGGAGCTCAGGCCCCGAATTCGAATTTGAATTTGAGTCACTGTCGGGTCCTGTAGCTGGGGTCATGTGGGCTGCGATGGGTTGAGGTTGCAAAATAAGCCGTATGCTTCAGGTTTACCATCAACCAGATGCAACCTGCCATTCTGCGCATGATCTGTAGCAGCCAGTACTAATACTGCCTGCCTGGACTGAATCAAACAACGAGTTCCTGGAAATTCACTGACGCAGTCAGGCCTCCAGATAAACTTTGCAGTGTGCAAGGTGGGCATTCCTTAAAACCCTGTTCGTGGAATGTCTCGCTTGACGAACCGAATCTTCCCCTCCTCTTGCTTTATGACTGTCGCCTGCTGTGCCGCTGAGGGTATATAGTGCCAGGGAGCAGTTTCTGGTGGTCGGAGGTAGTAGCACTGGATTCGAGATATGTGGCAGAGATTGGAGATTACCAAAATGGAGTGTGGTTTGCTCCCGTAATAAATTCATATTTACGCCCAAGGAATTGTCACGTGTGCGGCTAGATCAAGCGGAGCACAGCGAAGCACGCAGGTTTAACAACTTGGAATTTTGAATTGCACCAGAATTCCACGCTTAGTGTATCTATGGTTTAGGTGGTGTCACAGGCGAAACAACTATGGTTGCAGTGCATACGTGATGCCCAGACTCGGTATACTCACCCTTATTGTCAATGAATGTCGTATAACCCCCTGTTTAGCCACGTTTTCATTTCTCCCGGCCCGACCCCGAACAAGCGAGGCGAGCCGCGCGTACCGGCGTAGCCCACAAGGTGTCATAGCGTTAGCTCACTTTTCGGCTTGGGATTCAGCTGGGTGGTGACCATAATCTGCGTCTCATTGACGCTGGCCCTGGGCCAGGACCGAAACCAGCCTGATACACAGCATGTCGACGCCGGTCGTGGAGAACCCGAGGATGTTTGCCCTCTCAGGGCTACTCTTCGCTGCCCCACTTGTATACCTAGCAGTATTTTCCTACCGGATACTTACGGTGGCTCGATGGAACTTCAGCCTGATCGACTACTGGCTAGTCCGTAGGCTCGAAACGCTCGGATTGACAACACGAGACTCGCCACTACACGCAGATGTGATGTTTGATCGACTGATACCCTGGTTCGAGTGGTGGTTCTACTGTACTGCGCGGGTATTTCCTATTGCCGCGCTCGGCTGCTGGTGTGCATCTATTGCCAACTTCAAATCAACCTCACTTGCGATCACTGTCGCATTCATAGGTGCTAGCATTATTTTGGGCTTCTGGAGTCTAGCAAGATGGCGAGGCAACGCATGGAGGCTTGACTCAGTGACATACTTCAATTTGAAGCTCCTCAGTATCGTGACAATTGCGTTCCATCCCGTAATCGCACTCGTACATCGTCCATACGCATGGACAGGATTCAGCGCAGTGTTTATGCTTCTTAACCTTATCCCTGTGACAATCATCACGTACTGGAGTCTGCAATCGCCGAACATGCCTGAGATCTTTATAGAAAAGAGTGTAGACATCGATGAGTTGCGCAAAAGGGCTAAGCGAGAAGCGCTTCAGGAATCTGCTCAATTGCAGAGGCTTAGCCAAACCGCGATCGGAAGAACCCCGCAGGTCGCGAATGGTTCCGTCTCACCAAACCCATCCTCACTTGGAATGGAGGCGGAGTCACGCATATCCCGAAGGAGGATAAGCATAGGACAAGTGGTCCCTGAGCCCAGCCAAGGCTCTTCGCTTCGTACAGCGAGCCCATACCCAAGTGGTTCTGGCTCCACTGTGTGGTTTATGAGAAATCCAGAGGAAGCTGCCACCGATGCGAGGACTCAATACGTGTCACTCACATTTCGAGACGCTCTAATGCTGGCCATCCGCCAGCGCATGCGGTGGCTTCTCTCGGGGAACTTTTTCGGCAACCACCGACAGCGTCGACAGAAGAGGGGTACTCGACTAGCTCGGCTTTTTGACGATGAAATCCCCCCGAGACCCCGCTACAGCGCTTCATCGGCGATGACGACCTTTGCGAAGAGGCTCACATTCGGCCAGGGTACAATACTGTATCTAATCTCGGTGCTGGTCCTTGGAGTTTATGCGGTCCTGTCGGACTATATCCTTGAAACCGGCGTGGGCGCAGCTTTCGTGACGGTAGGAGCGGTACTCGTACTGGATGTGGTCATTTTCCTGTCCATTTATGGACGGACATCAACCTCGCCTTTTGCTATCAGCTCGCTCCTAGCGCTGGCGAGACTATTCCTCATCCTTTGTGGTCAGGAGAACTGGCCTATCGGCCATGCGCTCATGTACTTGTGCCTTGGCCTGTACCTAGGCTTCGACGCTATTGATGTCGTGCTGCCAGATTCAGGCGCAACAGCTGTAGATCAGGAAAGGATTCGCAAGCTACGACAGCGTGGATTGGGCGCAGGCTCCGACATGCCCGGAATGGTAATGTCTCAGGGCACAAATCCAGTCAATGACAGTTCCCTGTCTCCGTACGTTCGGTCGGTTCTGGAAGTTCGTGCAGCGCTTCGAGGGTATGCGAATATGATTATATCAGAGCAGACAGCCCGAGTAGAACGATCCCTCAACTCGCTCGAAGATATTCTGGAAGCTGGCAGTCCACGGACACCTGCTCAAGGAGGGATAGTCGAGCATGTCTCTGGCATTCCAGGTGCCCGTAGGCAAATGCTTACGCCTGCCATGCTGAAAGCGATCGCAGAGGCACGTGCCTCATCCACCTCAGGCTTTACTAGCACACTAACCCCTGGGCCCAACACACCAACAAGTCATACTTACGAGCCAGAATACTATGACCCAGCTCTGAAGTTGAGACGGCTGCTGCATGAACTTCATGAAGCGCGACAGAGCCCACTGGCGCAGTTCCTGTCCCCTGACGATTTAGTCGCTGCGACCGCTCCATCTCCCCTGGTTACACAATCCACCACTGGTGCAGAAGATCCTGAATCTGGGAATGTACCAATTGGAGTAGGAGGTGCTGGCGGTGGCTCTGAGCAGCCGGGTACAGCTCTATTAGGCGCTGGTACGTCACATGTGGACTTACGATCGACACTGGGTGGGCTATTCCCATCACTGGCTGCAGCCGTTCGAAGGTCTGGGGAGTCGTCAGTGCTCGCGAAGGTGTCGATTCAACCTCTTGTTCTCGTCCGATTTTGGTTCGTTACAATCACGTATGTCGCGGAGGTTATTCTCACGTTATTTTTCTTCGCAGACGAATCGGGCATCTCAGATCTTAGCTCAACACCGCGATGGTGGTTTGGTGTTATCACCGCACTTGTGACCTGGGCTCTACTGCTGCTTAGGGTCGTTTATCGTGTGTATACCAATGCAGGTTTCACGCTGACACGTCCTTTGATCAAATGGACCCTACTTTTCTATGTATTTTCCGTCGGTGTCGGTGTATTTGATTGGCGTGCATCGGGGCGATTCGCGGTATTTTTTGCCTCTCTTATAGTCCCCGCGCTCCTAATCCTGGCTGTCGGAATCTTCTCTCAATGGCAACGGTTCGACTACAGCATGCTGCGACCCAGTGAGTTGCGTGTTCCACCGCATGCTCCTCTGCTGCGAGCGCTCTTCACTGGAGGGCTCTGTATTCCAGATTGTTTTCAGCTCCTTGCTCAGCCCCTCTTCCTAATTCTGTCCGGGCTACTAGGCTATTGCATCGATTTGGGTACAGGGGTATCATGGCTTGGAACGCTGTTGGTTGCAGGTGCTCTTGTGATTATCATCACGGTTACAAACTTGATTGAATGGTTCATGCGCTACGAAATACGTAGTGGCATGAAGATTCGCACTGCGGTCGGATGCATCCTCTTTTTCGGAGGATGCACAGTGGCTTTCTACTTGAATGGTTGGCAGGCAAACAACTTCTGGGCGATCTGGATTCTCGTGACGCTTCTTGGTTATCCTTGCTTAGTAGCTCTAGCGTTTGCGATTTATAAGATCAAGGATGATGAAGGACGGTTGTCTCTGCCGGTTATCTGGTGCTTAGTTGGGGTCTACTCGTTAGTTTTCTTCTTTCTTTTTGTTGCGGCAAGCGTGTTCGAGCCATGGTACTGGGGTGCTTTGAGCCTTGGCACATTACTTTCCGTCACCTTTGTGCTAATGCTCGTCCCTGTTGTCCGCAGCATCGCCACTCCATCGGTTTGGAAGGTCATGATCTTCATTGGGTTGTTTTTCTTTGCACTTGGAGCCTGGTTCGTCAGCTACTACGTCGATTTCTTCAGTGGGATTACTGCACTGTTGGTTGTGCTTTTAATCGCGACGATTGTTTCGGCGCGAGTTCAGTACGTGCGGAACTTGGAACCAGACGAGACTCTGATTGTAAATACCGTCTACGGATCGTCAATCTACTTCTGGTCACCTGTCGTATTTCCACTACTTCGCTTCACTCCTCGCAAGGCTGGTCGTAGTCAGAATCCATTGACGGATGAAACCCCATTATTGTATCACTTATACTTAGGCTTCCTGATAATGTACATTTGGTGTCTCCTTGCACTTCACTATCTATATCCATCTAATGTTGGCCTAATTGGTGTATCAGTCGTTTTCCAGCTGCTTTTGATGACTACCCTACATCTTCGTCACATCTCCGGATATCATCGAGACGAGCTGCATGAAGCAGTCCTATACCTGAAACCTGGGTCGAACCGATTCAAGAAGGTCACTCAACATGCTCAAGCCGTGGCTGCCTACACTCAAATCTGCCTACATAGTCCACAGCTTTCGAACATTACAAATTCCGTTTGGCGAATCATGACGAACAAGGAATGCTTAAAGAGGGTCCACAAAGAATCAGTTTCCGGTACTGACGTCGCAGCAAGCGAGTCATCATATATTCGCATTAGCAACTTTGGACTTGCGGGGTCTAGTGCATCGCCACTACTCGGCTTGTCAAGTAGCAGCACTTTGCTCGAGACGAGATCCCTAAAGGGGACCCTTACATCACCTCGAACCACGAGTCGCACATTGCCGGCCATGAGTCCGGGTAGATCTGAAGACCTCAGCGACGACGACAATCAGGACGCTAGCGGTGAACAAGACGAAAATGATGATATCCATTCATCAGCACTACACAAGGTTCTCACCACCATGTCCGAGTCACAACTTTGCCTCCTTTACAATATTGAGACGGACTTCTGGCGGTACCTGTCACAGAAGCTAACTGAGTTTGATATCCTGACCGAACGACCTGACGAGCTCGAGCTGCAAGGTAATGCAGCGGAACGGCGTGCACGTGCAGAAGCTCGAAAGCTGGCGCAAGAACGCAAATTTCGACAGGTTACTGCGGCAAGGATGATCCTACTTCGTGCTGCGGTCGAAAGAGGAGATATCAGCCGTGCAAAGCTAGTCAAGCTTGCTGAAGTGTTGCTGAAGGCTGATCGCAAGATGCAGATCCAGTCTCAACGTAACGCGGAACTTACCGAGCGTCTCGCCAAGATTGTTTACGACGACAACCTATTCGATTATGAGCAGCTATTTACCGACATTGACAATGACGGAGAACCAGATTCACCGTTGATGCCCCGCACACCTGTAAAACCGAGTATTGTACGTACATCGCGACGCCAGGCCGCTATCCGACTGTATGAGCTCACTCGAGCCAGTGCGAAAATGTTCATTGTCAGCTCATGTTACAGGATCCATTTACAAGTCGAGCTCCTGAAAGAGCTGAGAGGTCTAGTGCATGACATGGACATTATTGGGCTTGAGATGCTTCGCCGTGCAGGCTTCTCCTCGCTTGCCTTAAGTACCATTCAATCGCTTCCCCTTCGCTGCCTTGAGCGCCGAGTCTTTGAGGGGTTCGTGAAACGCGAGAAAAAGGTTGCCAAGGCTGTTGCGAAGTTGAATGAATTCCACGCCGAGATCCAGCGTGAGCTCCAGGATTTCCGCACAAGAAAGGTATGGAATCGTATCGCTACGACGAATGGACAACTCGATTTAAGATCACAACTATCCCCTATGACAACGTCTGTCCCGCACATAATGAGGCCCATCCACGTAACGCCTGCTGCCGAGGTTTCAGCACAACCTCAAACTAACGATGGTATAATTTATCCGACTGTTTATGCAGCTGCACCGAACACCCCGCCATCGGAGAGCGCTCGGCTAGCCTCAGAACCAGCAGAATCGGCACATGAATCAACTAGTAATCCCTCAGAAATTAAGCAGCCTGCTCTGTTACCGATCTCGCCAGCACCAGGGCGTCACGCTCAGAAGCACCAAAAGCCTGGACCAAGAGTTCCAACGACGCTTCACTTGCCTAATCAACCCCCAGCTACGGGAGAAACTCCTAACTCCCCACTAGCATCAACTCTTCGACGTCCTGTCCACCACAACACGCCGACGATGACCGCTTCTCATCGCCCAATCAATACTACAGACTCGACCCCCGTTCCAGATCATGGTAACGGGTCAGGAGGGGCTAATGATGAGTCACGGTCTCCCCCATTGCCCCCTCCAGTACCTCCTCCTGCACCCGAGCCCGCAGACTCCGGCACGGCTGAAGAAGCCTCAAAGAAGACTGAGAAAGACAGCAACTTCCAAAGTGGCAACGGCAACTCATATGTTTCAACCGAAGACGAAGCCGAGGCAGCCAACGCCACTGATGATGACCCCTACGACGCAGATGATTTCGATGACGCTGGACTCGTGAATCCCGCGGAGTCTAACCAAGTGCATGAAACCCATGTTGATCACACTATGCACGACACTAGCGGTGCGACTCAGCATGCCGATGGACCATCAAGCCCACCTGCAGATGTTAACTCGACTAATCCTGGTGGTACCACAACATCCATGACAGGTGGTGTTTCTCCAGTCTCAAGTGAACATGACACTACAATGGCAACCGGTGGTATAGAGGAGAAACGAGAGGTCTTGAATCGGCTCTCAGCATACTACTTGGACAACCCTGAGACCAGTGGCCTGCTCAGCGCTCTCGGAGATGAGCTTCGAGAGCTCTATCGCCAAGCAAAGGAAGAGATCGACTTATTGCAGGCCAAGTTCGCAGAGACATACGAAGCATTTCAAATGGTTAGCAAGCTTATCATATCCCGCGAACGTCGGCATGAACAGATGCGATGTCAGAATCAATCCATCCCTGAGAAGTCCCTAGCGCTTTTGGCTGGTCTACAGGCTCGTAAAGCGACCCTTCAGAAGACAACACGCCTCTTCCATGTAATGTATTCCGAAAGAAGGCATTGGTGGCAGAAGCGCGAGTCATCTTTATGCTCTTTAATGTTCACAAAGCTGATCTCGGAGGCACCACCATCTCTCCAAGCTGAAGTTGCCAGATTCATATTCCGCCCTGAAGATTGCGCTGAGTGTATTGAACGGGTTCTCGACAGACCTTTGAAGATTTTCACTGCGACCGTCCGTAGCCACATCATCACGTCGCATTCTCCCCCTCCACAGGAGACTGAGCTCGACTCCATCCTGCCTGAATATATAGAGGGTGTTCGCGACATCCTTCAAAGCCCAGAAGTCGATGCTGCAGACGGAGCTCCTGATGAGAAGATTGAAGCTCATTCGGAGAAACAGCACTTCGATGCTGAGGGTCAAACCAAGGGTCTCCAGGAATTAGAGGAAGTTTCTGAAGCAAAGGAAGAGAAAACGCTGCAAGAAGTTAACAATGCATCAACAACAGTATTGCTGACGCAGCCTAGCGATCATCAAGACCCTAGCGTTGAGGCTGTCCTGCGAGCTGAGACGTCAGCACCAATCTCAGCAGATCACAAGGGGCCTACAAAACTCAAGATGAAGGGCGCTAAGGCCGCGGCTCAAAAAGCAAGTGTAAAATCAAACCTTGATTTATTCGACCCATTTGGGAGTTCCGAGTGTGCCGTTTCTATTGAGCCAAAAACCACGTCGTTTACCCCATTCGATCCGTTCGGAAGCTCTGACCCAATGCATAGTACTGTAACTAAAGCGACAACGGTTAATGACCCAGAGAAGCTCAAAGTCCACGCTGAGGTCATTAAGATTGAACAAGAACTTGCAAAGATGGAGGAGGATGACTTAGCCCGCGATCTAGCGAAGGATCCCGCAGATGATGAAGATGTCGGTCAGCGCCCAATCAACGTCGCAGATTCTGATTTGCCGTCAGGGACTGAAATTGAAGAGATGCTCGAACGCTTGAAGGCGGCAGGATTGACAAGTTGGGTGGATGAAAGATTCGCAAATGACAAAGCTCTCTATTTCCATCAGGAATATGCAGGGATGGCAGATTGGTATTATAGCGCCATGAGTTGGAAGTGGAGATCCCTCAGGGACTGGATCGTCGATGGTCCGAATGCAAAGAAGCCCCTTCTCGTTGATGATCGACTTTCCCCAGATGATATTCGCCAAGGTGCTCTTGGAGACTGTTACTTCCTGTCAGCGCTTGCCGTCCTGACGCTTAGACCGGAGCTTTTCTCAAACGTCTTCATAACCTCGAGCGTGTCCAACGAGAACATCTACGCCTTCAAATTCCTTAGGAATGGCGTTTGGGTCACGGTCTTAATTGATGATCGTATTCCCTTTACAATTGATCCGACGACCGGAGACACAATTCCTGCATTCGCGAGGAGCGAAAACAAATCTGAGATGTGGCCGGTTCTTATTGAAAAGGCCTATGCCAAACTGTATGGCTCCTATCAAGCGATTGAGGGTGGCCAGGTAAGTGATGCGCTTGTCGATATGACAGGTGGCGTTGCTGAAATCCTCGACTTCAAGTCAGACCCCGCCATCAAAGAAAAGGTCAAGGATGGTACTCTTTGGGTCACCCTACTGGAATATGCTCGCCAAGGCTATCTCCTTGGTGCGGATTCGCCAGAGGGTGATGAGAGTAGTGGAATACGTGCTGATACCGAAGAAGGCGCCAAATTAGGTATCATCCAGAACCATGCGTATTCGATCCTGAGAGTTGAGCAAATCGACAATGTTCAGCTTCTGCAATTGAGAAACCCATGGGGTAGAAAGGAATGGACTGGCGATTGGAGTGATGACTCGCCACTATGGAATTCCACTGGTGGACGTCGTATTAAAGTGCGGCTGGGTCACGAAGCCAAGGATGATGGCAAGTTTTGGATGTCGTGGAAAGATTTCACCATGCAGTTCTCAAAAGTACAGGTGTGCAAGGTTTTCCACTCTGCACTTTGGCCTGAACGCGGCGAGTTCAGGGATATCTGGTCGCAGCAAGAACCAAACATGCAATTTAGTTTGTTGCCGCTAAGTAGTACGCCCACGAAAATCGTGATTACCCTGGAGCAGGACGACGTGCGAGGTGATCTCTGGTTGCTGCGAGAGCATTTCCCACTCATCTACATCAAGGTATTCCAGAACCACGGTATGCCCGTCAACCTGGAATTGAAGAAGACGGGACGCCCAATCGCGTCGGATGAAGGTCAGAAGCGCCAAATTGCTGTCGAAATCGTCCTGACTCAGATGCCCGCGCCTGATTTGACGAAGTTGCCACCAGAAGTACAGGCCCGTGCCCGTGAAAGGATTGAGTCAGCGAAAGGCGGAAATGAAATCCGCGCTGCACTCAAGAAATCCAATGTTGATGCGGAGTGGTCGGAAATAGCTATGACCAGCGGTGAAGCGGCTCAACGCAAGACCCAGTCGCCAGGCAGTGGTTTGTTAATCAATGGGTACAATTTTGAAGATTGCTATGACCCGTTCAATCAGCATATGCCGTATACTGTCGTGGTTGGCACCGAACTCCACGAGAGCTGGTCAGGTGCGAAGTTCAAAATTCGCTGGTTTAGCTCGCATATGGTTCGTTTTGAACCGTTTAGCGACATAGCGGCAAGGCTCAATAACGAGAGTTACAAAGAGGTTACTCAGAAGCGCAAAGAGAGGTTCGCGCTTATTAGTGCAGCTATGGCGAAAGAGCGCTACGAAGCCCTCGCTGCGGATGGATTGCTGAATGAAGATGAACTTGCGCCCACAGATCATGGGAATGTTGCAGAAAAGGAACAATCTAACACTCACTCCAAACCCAACACGTTTGATCCGTTTGAAAACCCGTTCACAGTATCATCTGCCCCCTCAAGCACCCCTGTACCAGCCTTTGATCCTTTCGCACCTCCATCTGTAAGTGCTGCACCTGCATCGAATCCACTCAGCTTTAGTGAGCCGGTCTCATCATCGACCTCGCAGCATATGGTGACGTCATCTCTGCCAAAGTCCACGACGATCTCAACCTTCGATCCATTCTCGGATGGCATATCAGCTCACACCAATCCTTTGACGAGCCCACCTTTTGATCCCTTCTCAAGCAGCGCAGCGGAAGCTGCGAAGCAACCTACTAAAGCAGTCGAACCGATATTCGACCCGTTCGGTGGGACTGCATCGACAACAGCGGCTCCCAAACCAGTTTCAAACTCAGGAGCAAAACCTGTCATTCAAAATGTTGGAATCTTCGATCCATTCGGTTAGTCCCTTGTACAGTATCCTTTTCCAGTGATTAACTCTGCCATGTACATACTCTTTGATAATGGGCGTGATGCCATGGCGTCTGCGCAGCAGATGTGCAAGACATTGTATAATAAAGTGACATATAGCTTGTATTACTGGTAAAAGCTGAATTACATTGTATCGTTATTTTCATCCATGCCCGCAGAGTGAGGTTGCTGATCTTCTGTTTTGCTGTCTATCTGGTGGCGGGAGCTCGTGTCGACTTCCATTGCTTCTCCCATGTTAGGTTCACGCGCAGCAAGTTGGGGAGAAGTCGCTGCTGCTTCAGCCTGCGCAGTGCTATCATGCTGTTCCTGTTCCAACTGCGTTTGGAGTTGTTTTTGATGCCGAGCTTGCTGAATCAACGCTAGAGCACCACGTCTAAGCGCAACATCTCGCGCGCGTGGCTCAATGCGTTCCAGTAGGTCAATTTGGTCACCAAACTTGCCTCCTTGTGCTGCAGACAGCTGTTTCTGTAGGCGGCGAACCTCTTTCTGTGCAGCTCGTTTAACTTCCTCTTGGGCACGCAACTCGGCCTGCAGAGTGCGGTTGAGTGCAGCATATCTAGCAAGCCGCGCCTTCAACTGCAGGATATCCGTAGTGGAGGCTTCCTCGATGAGCGGTCCAGGCGCACCAACCGCGCTTGCATCAAGTGCCGCTTCGAGCCATCCTGTACCAGCAGGGGGGATGGCCCCAGCCGGTTGTCCTGGGGGTGGAGCCACGGGCGCGGTCACAGCTCCTGCAGCGCCTTCTGCAGCCTGCGTCTGGGTGTGCAGGCGCTTACACATTCCCTGAAGTGTGTGATACTTGGCGGTCATATCATTCAGTTGTCGGACGGCAATATGTCGCTCGTTTAGGACACGGTCATATGCATCTTGAAGTGAGGTAACGGCATTTCTAAGAACGCGAATCTCATGAATCACCTCTCGTAAGCTATCTTCTGCGTCGGCGGCTCTTGCATCAGCTGTACCTAGGCAGTCAACGACAGCCCTGTACTTGGCTTCCTCGCTGCCAAGTTCATCTAAGAGGCGACGACGAGACCGAGCAGCAACCTCCAAGTCCTCACGTAGACTCTTGTTAATCAGTTGCTCATCGCGAAGACTGTTGCGCACGCGTAAGAGCTCATTCCTCGCATGCTCCAAATCCTGTGTTGTTTTGGCCAATGCATTTGATAGAAGCGCAATACGCTGGTCACGCATTTCTGCTTCATTATGCGCGGTCATGAGCTGTACATCGAGCTCGCGACATTTTGCTTGAAGCTGAAGGTTAGTTTCTTGCGCTGCGCGGAGGCGAATCAAGAGCACGAGGGGGTCTAGCGTGACCTTCTCTGGCTGAATTTCGGCGCTCTCTACAGAAGCCGACTTCTTGTCAACTGATGCAGTGCCACTACTCGAGGAGGACGACGATGTGGAAGTCGATGACGATGTAGACTCACTCATGATTTCCGTAGCAGGCAGCGACTGACTGCTAGTTGATTGAGTGAGACCCTTAACACTTGTCTCTGTCTTTACATGATCTTCTGCGGCTTGCATACTCTCAGTCACGCCTGCCTTTTGCGAGATTTCCATTGTATCCTCAACTGTGCTTGGCCTTGTTTCCACGCTGACCTCATCCTTAGTCTGGTGGGATTCTTTGGTGTCTTTGGCCTCAGATTGAGCAGTCTTGTTCTGAGCCAGCTGCGCCTGGAGCTCGAGCTGCTGCCGAGCCTCATCGGCCACACCTTCTGCTTCCGCTGCAGCCATGTCCAATTCCAGCAAGGGAGGACCAATTACTGAGGACTCGATTTCACTGGTGTTCTGCCCAGCTGCTGTTGCAGCCTCACGGTACTTTGTGAGAAGCGCCTCAAATAGCGTCTGCTGGTTCAGAGAGGCCTGAAGACGTTCTCGTAGAGAGAGCACCTCCGCCTCTAGCTCCAACTGTCGACGGTAGTCATTCCGAAGATCATTCAGCTGCTGCTCGGCATCGACTCGGTCCTTGTTACCTTCTTCAAGCTTACTCCTCATGTCGCGTGTAAAGACTTCGACCTGCTCTCGCAGTCGGGAGTTTACGTCGAGTGCCACAGCAAACTCTTCTCGAATAGATACATACGTATGTGCGAGGGCATCATGCTCTCGTTGTGCAAACAGCAAGTTGCGCTTCGACTGCGCAATAGCGTCGCGGTACCCAGCAATGTCGGCACGTGCTTGATCCAACCCCGCACGGATTGTGTAGTGCTCTGATCGCACGAGAGTGTGAGTCGCGAGCTCATGCTGCAGTTTCTCGATCAGACGTGCGCGCTTGAGCGGCTTCTCAATTTCCTGTCTAGCGCGGATTTCATTGCGTGCGATGTTGGCATGCATCATATCGAGGTCATTAAGAGCCTCATTCTTACTTAACCGAAAGCAACCCGGGAAGTTCTCGGGGAACCAATCTCTTACTTGACGGCCCTCGCCGACGAGCCCGTCCATGGTTGTTTGTTTCGAAAACCAGTGATCGTACTAGTTGTGCGAGCTTAGATACTCAATACACGAGGGTATTCTGCTCAGTTACACTGACACCGGACTATTTCTTTACCACCAGCTACTGATATGCCTGAGTGCCAATGGATACAGCTCCTCAAGTTTCACAAGTTGGCGAGGTCAAGTGATCTGCAATTCGTTCCGCCGCAGGTCTCGTGCCTCAGGAGTGTCTTCACGGCAAGTGTGGAGTCCACCTTAGGCGAGTCTACAAGCTGTTAGGGCAAGGATTCATCACGGGTCCCACAGATGCGGAGTATCCCCAGACAAGCGTGAGATCCGTTTTTTTCAAGTGGGTTCGTAGTGCTAGTTGGAGGCCTTACGGACTGTGCACACGCACAATCCAGGGGCGTATGCGCTTTTCACGACGTTACTCACTAGGATCTAGCCATCATCCGACTCCGCAGAACCTGTCACACCCGAAAAGACCACCATTATGCCCTATTTTTCAAGGCCTCCCTTCGAACCGCGCGGGAAGGGCGGGATCGTACGGATCTCACAGGGTATGCTCACACTTGGCTACAGCTACGGCACTATCAATATGCTATAATCACTCTGAGCCAATTTTTACATCACGAGGCGACGCCCATCGGCCTAGATCAAGACTCGAAATGACTCGCCAATTCTTGATTTTCACCTATCCGCCCTGGCCCGGATTCAGGCCCGGACCCAGAAGTGTCTGGCAGCCTTTGGCCGGATGCGGTTAAAAAGTGCCAAACCGTCTCAGGACTGGGATGTGGGTGGCGCGGATGTGCCAGGAAGGTCAGGAGGGCTCGAAATTGAAGCGGAAATGACATTTCCAGCTGGTTCCGAATCTGTGTGGGCTTTCAATTTGATGACTCATTCCAATGCTTCCGTCTCAAGTCCCTTTGCTCGAAATACGTAATGACTCCATCCACCATGTATTGATTCATGGTTGAAGCGGTATGGGACAGCTATCATGCACTACTGGGAGTAGCGTGGTAGATAGAGGGGTATGCGAGCATGGCAAGCTACTTTAAGAGGCAAAACCTTCGCATCCTCACAGCACAAGGTGTCCTCCTGCTACTTTCTGGAGCTGGTCGTGGGTTTCGAATTTTTTGGATATACTGCCTTACGTCAGACGACACTGGGGAATGCACGTAGGAGAGGCCCGAAAATTCTGAAACTTTGCAGAGCACCCCTTAGTAACCTGCGAAGCCTATCCGTCTCCCCTGGCGCCCGCTCCTTCGCCGCTTCGCACTCGCACGAAAAGTATCCCAACCGCGCAAAAGGTAGGCTCAGACGGGCTGGGGCGAGTTTTCTGTCCCATGAGAAGCAATTTTCGGGGTCAAATACCGCGTGGTGGGGTTTGTGTTGGTCGGTGTATGGTATAGGATAGCATAGTCACACCCTTCATGTTGTATGCTGTCATGTTAAACCCAACACAAAACGTGTGTTACACCAAATTTTCCCACACCAAAGTTCTCTACCCCCCGACTTCAACAACTTCATACCCATCGTGTTCACTCACGCTGCCAGGCTGCGAGATTGCTTCACATTGTAAACAAAACTCCTCTGCATGCTCTAACCATCTGCGTCTTGCAATCCTCACCCCACCGTCTAGTCGCTCTTACTGGCAGGGAGGAAAATGCGGAGCCTCCTTCAAGTAGTGGCTGTGCTGGTGTTTGCACTCGGCCTAGGAGCGTGGGACGGGTCACAGCTCGGTGCGCTTGCTTGGTCAAGCATGAGCGGATCCGCGGTTTCATCTGGCATGGTAGTGCCCAGCGCGAGCGCTTCTTTGCCCGGAACAGGCGCATCAAACTCAATTCAATTCATTGAAATTGATGCCTACGATACAGATCAACTCGATCTCGTCACGGAGCCATGTCCATCGGGCTGTAATTCGCGTGGTGTATGCACTCAGGATGGTCAATGCTACTGCTATGATGGCTGGACGGGGCCAGACTGCTCCGTGAGAGTTTGCCCCAACGCTTGCCACAACCATGGTACGTGCTCGAACGGTGTTTGCAAATGCCACGACGGTTGGGCTGGGTACGACTGCTCCTTCCGCGGTTGCCCTAACGACTGCTCGGGTCATGGTGCATGCCATATCGGACCCTTCTCCTCGGAGTGTATTTGCTTCGCAGGCTACACCGGCAAAATGTGTGAGATCTCCATCAATTCATTGCAACAGAAGGTTGGCTGCAAGGATGACTGCTCGGGCCATGGTGTCTGTGTTAATAACACCAAATGTGCCTGTGAGCCAGGCTTCGTTGGCCAATACTGTGAGCAGCGCGAATGCAAGCATAACTGCCACGGCCGTGGTTTGTGCGACCCCAAGTCTGGTAAGTGCACCTGCTTCGACCCTTCGCGTTTTGGTGGTGACTACTGCGAGTTGACTAAGTGTCCCAACAACTGCAACGGACACGGTGAGTGTCTTCCCAACGGTGCATGCAGGTGCCACGATGGTTATTTTGGTATCGACTGCCACCCTCGAAACTGCCCCGAGAACTGCAACTTCCCCAATGGCAAGTGCATTCCCACTCCTCAGAACGCTACTGTGACTGATCCCAAGACGAAAGAGACCAAGACGATCTTGTCCATGGCGCACGCTCGCGGTGTGTGCCAGTGCCATGCCATGTTCTCGGGCGAGGCTTGCGACAAGCCCCAATGTCCCAACAATTGTTCAGGCAATGGTGAATGTGATCCCAAGACGCTTTCATGCACATGCAAGGCGGGCTGGCTTGGCGAGGCATGCAACCTTAGGGCATGCCCACAGAAGTGCGTTCATGGTCACTGCTTCGATGGCAAGTGCGTTTGTGCAGCCAACTGGAAGGGTGAGGACTGCTCTGAACCCATCACCTGTCCCAACAACTGCAGCGGTCATGGTGTCTGCTTGGGCGGTAAGTGCTACTGCGAGAATGGCCGTGCTGGTAAGGACTGCTCACAGGACGCCGATGCGGCACGCAAGGCTTCAACCAACCCGGTCGTCAAGATTGCTCCTCATGTTAAGGACCCAGTGGGTTGCAAGCCATCGTGCGTGCCTGGACAGGGCGTATGCGTCCTGGACGAGAGGAACCAGTATGTCTGCCGCTGCGCGTCAGGTGAATTCACTGGTCCCGACTGCGGCACCAAGGTCAGCGCAAATGCACCCGCGGCTGCAGCACGGGTCGTAAGCCCAGTTCAGGAGGGCATGAAGCTGATCAATGCAACGACTCAATGCCACCCACCATGCGCTTCACCAGGTGGTCACTGCGTTCAGCTTGATCCCAAGAAGCCACCCATGTGTCTGTGTGACTTCGGTTACGCCGGTCTCACATGTGACACGAAGCACAACTTGTTTGGTGCCGATGAAAAGCGGCCTGACGAGAGCACTGCCAATGTAACCGTTGCAGCCGCCTCCACAAAGCCGGCTGCCAAGGTGACTCCAAAGACTCCAACGAAAAAGGCCTTCGTGGAAGATCAATCTGAGACCGCTGAGTCTTCATCGACATCCTCATCAGAACCTACCACAACCCCTGCACTCGTAGAGGTCAACGCAGGCGTCGATGACTCGGACATGGTGATCTATGCGGACACCGAAGCCGCTCGCCTCGCTGCCGCCCTTGAGGACGATCAACGAGAAGATATGATGCTGCTAGAGACCCTCGACCAGCTGATTGATTATTAAATCATCGAGAGTCCACATGTAGCGTCTAAGGCGCTACAAAAACCTTTGAAAAATAGCAATAGTTCGAAAAATAAACTCCCAAACAAACCCATGTATGTTCATGCCCTCGATTCATGAATCAGTCTGTCGTGTGAATGAGGTATATTCGGCTAATCCAGTAAATATACCGCACCAAGATTGCTGAGCATGACACGACGTCGACTGAAAATCCCTTCCCATCCAAGATTCTTAGTCAAAACCATTGATGCAGCCATGCAACTGCGCGCAAATCCAGTCGCAGTGCAAGTGAAAAATTTGAGTCAGTGCACAATTCCCTGGTAGCTGAATATGTCGAATGGAACCGTCGCCACCGATACCAATGCAACAGTTGTCATGCCAGGGCCGTACAGGTTCCAATACTTTGCTGTGAAGCAGCAGCATGTGCGCCAACTCCAACTCTATGTAGATGTTGGTCGGCACCCTATTGTCCCAATATACCAAGTGAGCGCGAAGTACATTATGATCAGCGATGGTCGCACGTCTCGACACATTCCGGTGTTTATGTACCACTTTGACTGCGAAGTCGAGGCTGAGCTGTCCAAAATCACCCCCATGGGTACGGAATGGGTATCCATCACAGTTCCGCTTGAGCTTGAGGCGACGGATGTGCCACGATCCGAGCTGCTCGCGCACGATGAGAGCCAGGACTTCCCCACAGCTTACGAAGTCTCGTTGACAAACCTCGCGCGAGGCATATATACGCGATGTTGTGGTGCACCACTGCTAAGAAGCCTTGGTCTCAAACCAGACTCCAAGCCAAGCCAGCTGGATGGTACGGAATCTGCAGCCAGCGAGCTCATATCACCAAGAGAGCAGGCGGATGACGAGAAAAGGGCTGATGAGACGGAAAAGAGCAGTGTACAACCATGTCCTGCCACTTCAACAACAATTCCAGTCACAAACGTGACAAGCACACAAACTAATACTGCTGATTCAGTGGCAGAGTTCACAGGCCTGCATTACTTTCCCTTCAAGTTGCCGTTTAAATCATCGTTTGTGATGCCGTCCCCGTACTGGCAGGAGCTCGCTGATATTTGGTTCTGTCACAACCGTAAGGCGGCTGTAGTTTCTGGTGAAAGACACAACGCAGAGGCCACTCCGTCTCGGTTGATTACAGGCGAGTCCACATTAACCTTACATTGCGATGATCTCCTCGTTCCGTTCGATGCGATCATAGTAGGGTCCAGTCAGCCTGCCACACCCGGTCATAAACACGCCGAGGTGGATTCAACGAGACTCATCCACGTGGAGGAATCGCAAAAGCGCACGACAACATCCCAAACCCCAGAGACATCGAGAGCGGTTCAGGAAGGTCCCAAGACCCGTGAAGATACTCCAGACGCTAATCCGGAAAGCTCAACTCTCACTCGCTTGAGTTTGGAGATTCCTGAGAGCACTGCCCTAGAGCACTTGGGCAAGAAGCATCTGCAACCTATTGATTCTAGTACCTCCAGCGACGTTTGGGAAAAGTTCTCTGTAAAAATTTCGCCGGAGAGTGTCCTAACAGAGACAGAGCGGACCGCGGTCAAGCATATTAGCCTCACTGGAGTGTTAGGCTCCTCCCTCTTCGTCAGTCCTGTTCCTATCTCCAGCAAGCATGGTCCTCCGGAGTACAGGCCATCGAAAACAGGCTCGATCGGATCATCTACGCCAGCGTCAGCAGCAAGGGGTCCGGAGTCAACTTCTAGTAGTGATCCAGAGTCTGCAAGCGCGACCCAGACCAAGGATAGCGACATATCACAAGAAGCCGCCCAAGGTGCTTCATCCACTAGCAAGTTAAAGTCAGCCAATCTCGACGCATTGCGATGGAAAGCCGCGCTACCGCTGGTATGCTCAAGCTGTTCCCAGCGACGAACTCTAGGAGAGGCCCAGGTTCTCTTGAGGCCCGTGCAAGCGCATGACGAGACATCATCAAAAGAGGGAGACTCAAGTAGTGACACGCTCGAAGTAGTTATATTAGGACCAGTTAGTTTATTCAAATGCATGTTGACGAACGTTCCACCTCCTCGATTCCAAGCAAGGTTTCCTGATTACCCATCACAGCTCGAATCGAGCAGCGACACTTGTACCGGACCACGACGAAACGTTAGTAAGCATCAAAAGCCACTCTCACCCACCTATAACGTATATTCCCCGTATACTCTCGAGAACCTAGCGGCTGCCATTTTACTCGCTGCTGCCCATGCTCACGTGTCATATCGCTTCCTAATCATTGACCCAGGTGAAACTGTTGTGATTCAGCTGGTGCTCTCGAATTGGGATTGTCAGGTCAAGACGTCAGGTGTTCCACTTACACACTCTGACGAGGCATCTGTAGACATGGACAACAACAGCGAACATGCAGGCAAGTTTGCCCATCCAGATCATCGTGCCAAGACTCAATCTGAGATGGCACCTGCCGTGCGGCTTTCATATCGGTGTTATGAAATCTCCTCGCATGCGGCTGATGCGCATGAGTCGAAGGTAGGGGTTTCAAGTGTTCTTCCCCGTGAGGTATTTGGGTGGGGCTTCGTGTTGGGAGCTCAACAGCTTACATGGACGCGTGATGATATTCGAGCACTCATCAAGGTTCTCGACTTCCGTAGTAACAGTCTTCCCGAACCTTTGCAAACAGCTGGTGCGGCGAAGGGGTTCCGCCAATCGTACTTGTTGCGGACATCAAGGCTCGCCAGTGTTCAGCCTGTAATCACGTGACTAATGTTGGTACACGCATTTCCACGTCAAAAACTACTGTACATAAACGTCTTTATTCTTGCGTCAATCCTGATAGGCTACACTCAATAATTGATCGACGTACAATTCTCAATCGCAAGAAGCAATTTCGTCCGTAATTCCTCAGCGGTGCTGTACGCTGGGACATTCAAGATACAGAAGCAGGTTTCACTGGTAGGTAACCGAGAACTCGATCCAGGGTCTTGTGCGAAGTTAAGTTTGAACTTCCACTCCAACCCTGAGTGGGCTGGCGGCAACCTTCCACGGGCCCAAACAAATTGTAAAAACAGAGATCGCTCTCTGGGTGAAAAGTCTTCCAGAACCTTCCAGAACATACTTACGAGTGGATTGGAATCAGGCAAGTTGCATATCGTGTTCTCCCTGAGATGCACAAGATCAACACCTCCATGCCCGCAAACAGCCTGCTCAACAACCTTGGCGATTCGGTCAACATCTCCATAATTCGACTTGGTCTCGTTTGTCTCTTCAAGCGCTTTACTGAGCGCGGTAATGTAGGAGAGGGGAGCCAGCTCAAAGAAACCTTGGCGTATGGCGTTGAGGGCGATTCGATAACTACCGCCCGCTAGTTTCGCACGGGCCGCAAGTTTCGCATATTCCTTGCGTTGCTTGTAGTTTACAGAGGTAAGTGAGCCACCAGGCTTCAATTCGACTCTCGAAATTCCATCAGCAAGAACAGTGGTCCAGTCCAAATCTTCGCCAAAGACATCATTAAATTCGTCCTCACTAAACTCTGCGTGTGACTGCGGGTGGGAGAATCGCAATGAGTTGCTACCAGCGGTGTCGGTCTCGGCAAGTTCAGACAACAACGACTCTAGATCGTCACGATCGAGCCAATCTGGCTGAACGAGTCCCCGCCAGAAGCATCGCGCAAAGTCGATCTCTAGCTGCGTTTCCGAACGAATCGCTATCCCCATGAGAAGACCAATGCACCGCAGTTGCAATAAGACACCCTGCGCAAACAGTGAGCCAAGGCTAGAGCCCGGGCGAGTAGCAGTCGCAAGAATGGCTGCGTCGTATGCAGGATCACCGCTTGGTATCAAGCTAGATAGATGGAGCGCCATCGGATTTAGGATGAGTCGGTTGCGATCCAATCCGTTGTCAGTAATTGCATTTTGTGACGGAATGAAGAGGGCAGTGCGTGTCAACATTTCAGCTAAAATCTTCGCACTCACAGCTAGTGGTTTGGCTTCTCGGATTTGCTTTACAGTTACACGGGCCTTTAGTGAGGATTGCCACGTCCGAGCTCGTTCTATAATACACGTGGCGATTTCTGAGAGACTCTGTCGGAAGGGTCCAGGTAGTCCTGCTGCACCACTGTTCTCGATCGATACAAAAATTGTTGTCCATGGCAGGCCGTAGAGAGGTAATTTGATGTAGGTTGGATAGTATACTGCTCCAGACTGTATCAATAGAGCGTAGTATTGATCAAGCGGCGCATGGAAGCCAACACATCGATTTCGTAAGTCCGCCTCAGTTCGTGCTATGCGCAGACCGACGAGTTGATTATCGCTATTCGATCGCTGACCAACTCCAAGTGCGTTAATACTTGCATACCGGAACCTCAGTCGTGTTTCTAGCACAGAGGAGGCCGATAGGTCGATAAGGCTCCTTAGGCACTTCTTACGACCAATGAGCGACCGATCATCAGTCGGTCGTTGCTGAACGTATGGCGGGGTAACCATAAATCGCTCAGATAAAGGCAACATGGTTGCTATCTGGACATCGCAGGCTCTCGTTATCCACGTCTTTCGCTGAAGCACATCAATCAATTGCGTGCTGTCGGAGCTAGGCAAGCGACCTAAATAGGGTACGATGACCTCGGCGAGGAACCTCGCGACGATCGCATAGGGTTGGGCCAGCGGTCCTGGCTGTTGATACTTTTGCAACGACTCCAACTCGCTAAACATATCTTCGATGAAGACGATGCGCTTAGCTTCTTCGTCACCCGTCGCAACTCGATGTGATTCTGTCCTGAGAACGCTCCCGTGACTGCCAACTTCGCAAAACCAAGGAAGCAGTCCGAACGGGAAGGCCAGCAGCAGGTAGCCTACACTCGCACAAGCCAGTTGGATGAGCTTCTTCGTCACCATGTTTGCCGCATTGTGTGCGAGGTCCTCCCACCGGCCCAGGCTTGGCATCAAACGCTCCATCACTCGCGCAATTGCGTGGAGGACTTCGTACAGCGCTGGCGCAAGAATACCAGGGTTACTCTCGAATAACGCAATCGCTGCAGTGCACAGTGCCAATAACAACTCTAGATCGTGATCACCTGGGGTTGCAGCACGAGTCACGAGTGAATAAACAGGAAAGCTGCAATGCATGGGGCTCGCAACAAAGTAAAACTGCTTGCCTACACAATAGCTGGAGGCTGCTCGGTACGCAAGCTCTAGTGCTGACGTTATCGGATTCGGCTGTGGAGGGACTTCGGGCTGGGGGGGCGATCTTGATCTCTGCGAAATCGGTACCGATCGCATCCTGCGCATGAAAGTATCAACAGCCTTGTCTCCCTGCACATCACACGCTGTAGGTATCGGAGTACTGCATACGGCGATGTAAACAGGATTAGGTACAATCAGAGGGAAGTGCAGAGGCAGTTGCGTAGTGTTATCGGGCAAAGTGAGAGGCGAAATAACTCGATTTGTTAGAGGAATGGATAGCTCTGGGTCTGCATAGAACCACATTGTACGGCAAAATGATCCTACCGGCTTAAGCGTCTGGTGGGATGTGACCACACCATCCAGGTCCAGCGATTGCGTTGATGAGAGCAAACCCGAGTGAAGTGCAATGGCCTTGGCGTGATAGGCAAGAACTTCCTTCTCAAGATTGAGGGTGAGAGTAGCCCTGAAATGCAAGGGTGAAGGAAATTGCAGAATCTGTCGCTCTGGCCGTCCTTGTTGCGCAGCACTATAGGGACCATCTGTCGTAGACCTATCGTCTTCAATGAATCTACTTTCCACCTTGAACACGCAATTATCCATATCATCAAGACTTATAATGGGGGAACCAGTGTTTTCGGGGTTATTCTGAGACCTGTCAAGGACTTTTGTTACGGCTGCCATACGAACACGATATTCCTCAAGCGAGGTATCGTTTACCGGTTCTTCGACATTGCAGCCGCGGTCTTGGTCACAGGTAATACTCACGAGGTGACGAGTTTCCTTAACTCCGTACCGTAAGGTCTGAAGCTCCAGTGCGAGCAGGAGCGGAAGCGCGTGCGTGCGAGGGACAACGTGTTCATTAAACCTTGGGTTGAACAACGTGGCTGTAGGTCGCAGCCCATAATCAGAAGATTTATCTCCGGCCTTCATATCCACATGAACATGCGCTTCCGAACTTGAGGTAGGTAGCGGGACAGGAGTCAGGTCAGATAGCTCGACCCAGAGATAGAGCTCTTCGCAAGGAGACCATTGATGAGCGGAGGCGACTGCTGTGTTTGCACTCGGGGTCTTCAGAGCAGTCTGTTTCGTCTGTTGGTGCACGCCATCTTTCTTGTCCGCTCCCGCGCTATGCCATACCACCCTTTCTTCGGTTCGCATCGGACACACCTCAGAGTATGGGCCGCTATCCATGGGAACCCTTACGAGCACACGTGGACATCGATTAAACGGCATCTCATAGAAGGCCAGATGCCGATTGAGAAGTAGCCTCACATCCTCCTCGTCGCTGTCGGTCTCTGAGTCCAGCTCTGAAGACTCTGCCTCTGACTCTGACTCTAGCGCTTCACCACGAAGCAGCTGTTTTCCGGACATGTCATGCCGATCTGTAGCAATGTTTTGAGTCTCCGGATAATCCAGGTGTCCTGGAGTTGCTGATGCCACAGGATTCCCTCGTGCAGACCATCGAAGCGGACGATCAAGTACAGCAGGCCGACCTGGCCAAGAGCCATCCAAGTTCGACCCGATATCAATTTTGCAGACTGTAACTACTCGTCCCGCCAGACTCGCGGAGGGGAGGGTATTGCTTCTCGGAATGTGCGAGCTGATGCCTAAGAACGCACTTCCTAGGCGATTCTGATGAGTGTCTATACTTCCACCACTTGTGCTCTCGATGGATTGCGTTGATTCCAGTATGAACTGCTTGCCGATTAACTCCCCTGTGTACGCCATAGCCAGCATAGCGGCATTGATGACTTGGGGAGCTACGCTAGGTGTCACACAGCTTTCCGCGCGAAGCGATTGCTGCTCGAGCGGCCTCTCCGGCGATCCATTTTCTCGAGTAATGTCATACTGGTACGCGTCCGTACGTAGCTTCTTCGAGGCTTTTGTAGCACACGCTAATCCCGCGAGGGCATTAAGCGAGAGATTGTTCAAGTCTCCGAGACTTGAGGCAGTGAACTCGTCTCCCACAGTTCTGCTAGTGAGGTGTGGTCCTCGTGCCGCTAGTGCAAGCAGCGAGCCTTTGTCATCGAAAGGATCGGCGCTTCGGGGACGTCCCTTCGAGACTCTTACGATAGCGGACTCGGATTTGGTAAATTCATCACGAACCAAGCGAGGACCATGCATCGCAAGGAAGATTCCTGTCCTTGTTGCTGCCAATGGATCCAAGGCGAGGTGTTGACACCTCGTGAAGAACGTGCACACCTGCGAGACCAAGGCTTGAACTTCGTCAAACGCCAAGTTGTGAACGGGGGTCAGGGACTTGGGCACCATCTCGTTCACGAGACGGTGAAGCCAGGCATATGTAAATTGCGACTTAGATCCTGATATAGCCTCTACTCTGATATACGACCAATGACTCACGATTTGTGGCCACCGTTGCAACGCGCCACTGAGGTCCATTCGAATCGTGGGCTTATATTTCGTCTCTGGCACTTCACAATCCGATAAAACTCGATTGGAGAGCGCTTCTATCGCACTCAGTAGCTCCGGCAGAGCATTACACACTGATGCGCGAATTGGACGTGGTGCAGCAGACGCGAAGTGCGCTTGTGCCAGCCTGAGCTCCATGTGGTGGTGTATCAACGCTAATCTAGTGTTAAGCTCTTGGATCAGTTGCGTCAAAATTAGCCTAGAAGGTTCTGCTGAGCTCGAGCACGAAACACCGTACTCAACAAGCAGGTTACGTAGCGACAGATATGTTGGGTTCATGTGCGTATATCTCTCAGCGAAGTGTAGACAAAGGTCTTTGATCGCCTTCGTAAAACCCGTCGAATGATGCGGCGGCAGTCCCCGTGGTTTCTCGAGCAAGCTCATGATCTGTCGTGCGACCTTTGTGGTATCGTCGACAAAGCTCTTGTCAGCGAATAGGGCCTTTGCGATAGGGCCCTCAATATCGTACCATTCGTGACGCAAACATCTTAAACTTGATCTCGGCAAAAGCAACTCGACAGTGTCTCCTCCAGTGAAGGAGTGCCCAGGCTGACTTTGGTGCGGTCTAGGAGTTCCTGCCGCCAGCCAAGCCAAAACGGCTGCGACAGGCCTTTTAATCAGAAGTGGTGCAGCAAACGGGTTGGATTCTTGTCCTTCTCCGACCGACGTGCAAATAAGCTCACGGATGAAGTCCTCGTTCACACGACGAACCACGACTGGGATGGTTCCACGTGAACAATCTTCGGATCCGATTACCGCCCCCACGTACCACTCACCACCAGCTAGCTTGGTCTTGAAGATGGTTCCCACTGGTAGTAAGTACTCAGGGAGCTGGGGGGAGTCAGGAAGTCGTGCCATAACCCGATCAATCCACAGGTCACCGACAGGTCGGCCAGATTCCGGTCCACAACACGTTGTAGGGGATGCTGGGTGGGTTCCCGATGCAGCAATAGTTAGAGCAAGCATGCGTGTACCGATTGGCTTTCGTACAAGCTCCAGTTGCAATGCAATGCTTGTGCAACCTAATGCCACGACGAGCGGAATAATCTTAGGATAATGTATCCAGAATGATACATCATCCGACTCTTCTGATGAATTTAGCATTTGTGTAATGCTACAAACGAGACTTTGAATAGCGTTCTGCAAGCAGTGCTCTGTTAGGCTCAGTGCGGTGCTCACTTCAGGACTAAGGCCCTTTAAGTTGATAGCACCTAACGCCATATGCAGGATAGGCGAGCACAGTTGGATCAGGGTTCGACGAGTGGGGGCTTCAAAGAGTGAAACTAGCAACTCGTTGGCATCGTCAAGGAATCGATGCAGAGTCAAACTCGAGTCGTAACACATAGCTTGCCCATTTGCATCACTCTCGCCCGACTGGAGAGACTTGGTCAGCCAGGCAGAAAAAGTCCGACCCCAGATCCACGCTCCTTCTGCTGCACAAAGGGCAGGAAGATTTGCGTCATGGATAATTTCTGAACCAACGTAGTCACTCCACGCATAGGACGCTGTCTGTGTTGCGCTATCCAGGCTGCTGGCGAAGAGTAAGACCTCACTTATGAACTGCTTCGATTGCTCCAGTACATAGCCGACATTGCGCTGAGTGGCGAACTCACGACGGAAGGCGAGGGCAGCATACTCTGGGACTACATCTTCGTCTTCTATCATACCTGTCATGACTTGAACACTTGGTTCCGCTTCATGCATCTCGATGAGCCATTGCATGTCATGTTTGGAAAGCATAGGAAGGAATTCTACAAGAGCAGCTTGCCATGATGAGCGTCCTTCGGTCTGTGATGCGATCGACTGGAGCTCTTGGAGGACCGCAAGTATGGACGATGGATTAGATTCACTGGAGGTACCCTGTTTCTCGGGGTTTGCGCTCCTTTCTGATGCATTGGTCGATGTGTTCGTAATAGACACTACTGTTCTGACGCTATCAGCTATATTCCGTCGAAAACGCGAGCCTTCCTGAGTGAGGTTCACTTGTTCTCGGCTTCTTGAGTGTACAAAGTGCGTTCGGTTCTGATGGAATTTTGACTCCTCTGAAGATACAATTGACGGAGACAGGGATGCAGATAAGTCAAACTGAACGTGATAGTAAGTAGGGCTGAGCTGTGCCTCATCACCTTCTGATGTCTGGGTACGTCGCGGTGTTTGTACAGTGGCAGATACTCCTCGCGTCAGCTGGGGGAGCGGGTGAATGGATGGGAGGCTTGTCGGAGTCGCTGGTCGCTCATTCTCAAAGGGTCCTTGAGAACCTGTGCTTGAGGCCGGTTGTGAGCCGGCCAATGAGCCACGAATGTGCGAGAGATACATAGAGCGGGCAACGCTTTGCGATCGGACGAAACCTGCGTTGTGTTGCATTCGAATCGCTAACCCTGCGCCAAGCGATGTGTGCCGAGTTCCCTGACTCTCATGGCTTTCACCGCTAGAGAGGTTACTTTGGGTGGTTGATCTTCGCTCAGTATCCCTCTGCTCCATTAGGGTTTCAATCTGTGCTTGGTCACGCTCAGGCGACGACATATAGGAGTCAGTTCGTTGGAAGGATGGACATTCTGATGCTGGGGGAAGCTCATCTGACTCAGCGACGGTCGTAGTTAGTTCAGGATGAGAGACCTCCTGCCGGGCTGGGCTTGACCTGCACGGCGTTCCTAAGATTCTGCACGCTCTTCTCGCCTCTGCCCTAATTTGGCTTCCATCAGACGAAAAGAAGACAGGGTCTTCATAAGTTAGTGGATAAATGGAGTGTGGTGCTCTCCAGTTCGAGCGACTTGCCAGGTCTCGGGTCGTCGTCCCAACAGCAGGAGTATCGGCCGGAGGGTCATTTGCTCCGAGGCGCCTGTGATATACCATGCCCTGCTTGAACCATTTCGCGAATATGTACCCAAGCCCCCCTACGATGCTGCTTCCAAATCCTACAGCGCTGCCATGCGATTTCTGTGACAGAAGCAAATAGATCGGACATGGGTTCGTGTCATAGTTATTCGGACAGATCAAGCACAGCAACGGTCCGAAAGTGACTCGAGCAAGCTGGGATTGCATTCCTTTCTCACCACAGCAAGGACATGTCGCGAGCTTCTTTTCGTTATCGTACTCATAGGCAAAAGGAAGAGTGTTTCGCCCAAGCGAATCGTCCTGTAGGGACATTTCAGCCCCCTCGTAATAGGATCTTGCTAATTCGGACACGATTCCTCCACACTCCTCGGCCAACGGTGCTGCAATCTGACTCCAAACATAAGCAAATAGCATCTTGAGGCTGCCATCCTTTGCACGAGGATGACATTTTGCTTCTAAAAGTGCAGGACGCAGCTTGAAGAACATGTATGCCGCAGCCACACCAGCGGCGAGGCACACATTTCCGTTCAGCTTCTCTTCGTCAATTTCACTCTCCGTCGGAGATCGGTTGAAGGCTTGGGCTTGGGTAGGGTACCTTAGGTCCAAACTACGACCTAAGCTATGCCATTGGTTTGCGAGAACTTCAATCCGCATTGCTGCATGCTTGGTCGCTTCAGCTACCACTTTCGACTGACTTGTCATATTGCTTTCCGCTTCCGTATTGAGTGTCTTGATCACATGGGCTGATACAAAGCGTGAAGCTAGGCTGATCTGTCCGTATGCTCGTTTCGCCAACGAGACGTACGGTGCTCCCGATTCCACTTGAGGCTCTCGCGACGAAGCCTTCGTATCCAATAAAAGAAGCGCTTGCTTTGCTAAACTCTTCAGTGCATTGGCCTCGGCTTCAATGCAAAGGACCTCGGTTGGGGTTTGCACAACAACAGAAAGATACGCTTCAAGCAGCGTGGTTGTAGGCCCGGACTTGAGAAGATCTGAGAACGAACCCTTGTGTTGGAACCCAGAGTTAGTGATTAAAGAGATTTCAGATATTGCCGCCACTGGTATCAACGTCTTGGGTGAGCGTTTGAGCAACTCGGAGTGGACAAGCTTAAGCATGCTAGCGACACAGCTTTGAGGCAGTGGAACTATTCCTGCTTGTGCACCACCTGGGAGCACGGAGGCTCTCAAGGCTGCTAAAAGGAAACATAATAACGAAAGCTCGACGCAGCCTTGGCTGATCGCATTCCTTGAGTATGGTTGCAGGAGTGCCGATGGAGGGAGAGTGAAACGAGAATGATCTGGTGGCTTTCTTACGAATTGCTCAACGAGGCTCTGATTAGACATGAGCGCTTCTGAGTCATCGTGAGTCGAAGCATGAATTTCGGAGCTTGAAGAATCTTCGTCCGTTGTCTGCGCAGAGTATATGTTGCGAAGAATTGCTAAGATATCGATGGTCTGCTGTAAGATTTCAGCATTCGTTCGACTGGCGTTGCGTTTCAACGCTTGAGAGTACGCTGACTGCGCTAGTATGGGGTTCACATTGGATTCAAACATGAGGGTCAGGAACGGATCTTGAGACTTCGTTTCTACAGTCCAAGTTGCATTCGTTCTTCCGTAGCGCGTTTGAGCAAGTTCAGTGTCACCATATAGCAGAGCAGTCAATTGGAAGCCAGATTTTTCGCGTTGTTCATGGAAAGCCGTAGATCTTGACATGAATCGGTTCGGATTCGCAGAGTACTGTGCAGACAGTGTAGTGGGTTCAGCAATAAACCGCTCACTATCCTGAGCTACCGCTGGAACAGAGACATTATCTTCGCTACTCGGCTCAGACTCGCAATCTTCTGCGGCATACGCCTTTGGTGAGCTTGATATAGTATGCGAGCTGCGATGAACGCCCGAGGTAGCAACCGTAGCCGCAACTCTCAACGTATCGATCACACCAATCTTCTTGAGTGATTCTGAGAATGGATGGCTCGCCGATGGAGCAATGCGTCCCTCGGTTCGTTGTGCAGGTCGTTTCAAGTATGTCGCTGGCCTAAGCGGCTCCAATTCAGCAGGTTCGTCATCCTCTTCGGGTTCCTCCGACAGAAAGTCTTCTGTCCGACGTGCTACATCCACTTGGTCGGATCGGTCGTGAGGATGGAGGTCAGCTGAATCCGACAAGTGTACTGTTTCGGAATGGTTCGATTCGTGAGCTGAATTTATACAGCGATCTTCTTCGTTGTGTACCTCTGTTAGTCTGTTGACGTCTAGCTGACACGATTTCCATGCACCTTCTGGTGTGTTTACCATTAAGTCCTCTTGGTTCATGATACGTGTCGCAACGACATCCCGCGCAACAAGTTCTGACACTTCTGCTGTAAATAGAAGAGTTGTGAGATTGAGACGCAGCATCTGCCCCAGGTACTCCTTCAATGCTGATGCCAATACACTATTGGGACGTAACCGCGTCCATCTAACGAAATAATCTGCTCCCAAGTCAGTTGTGGCCAGTCCGCTGCGCTGGCTACGTGCCACATCTCGTGCAGAGGATGCAAGCACAAACGAGGCGATATGAATAAAGACTTGCCACCCCACGTCTCGCAGGGCCTGACAAGCGATTTGGTCTTCGGCGTCGACGGTACGAGCAGTGAGAAGCCGGATCATTTCCTCTGTGAGTGCAGCTTCGCGCAGCGTGTCTCGAATGGAGGTATGAGCAGACTTGAGAAGCTTTGCGTGCTTCCTCCTTAGTTGCTTCAATTCTTCCTCGTCAGAACTTGTGAACCTGCGGCTCCATTCCGAAAGAATGTTGCTCCTCAGGTCTGACAAATGACGAACATGTCGCCTAACACGCATAAAACAATCATGCAAAGACTGACGAAGGATCAGTTTTGAGTTCAAGAGACCAGATGGTCCTGGTGGCAAGATCAGTCCGAAGTCAGCGCAGATTGCAAAACGCTGCGCATGGTTGGTAGACATTGCCACGAGCCTGGCCAGCACCTTAAGCACGGATGAGAGCATACCTGACAGCAGTGCTACATCTACGTCGCGAATTGAAGTCCATTGGACACCAAGCTGTGAAAGCAAAATGCGGATTCGACGCCAATGGCGACGCCTCGTCCAGAAAGAAAAAGACGCCCTCTGACCACTTTCGACACCCTGGGACCCGATGTTTGCTGTCAAAGGTTCATGCATTGGTGGTCTCACTCCCAGTCGTTGCTCCAGTAACGTCCAATCCACATCGGAATGCACTAAGGCCTCACCAAATTTCGTGTCAGGATACTGACTCGCGAGCGTGTAGAACTCTCGGAGCGCTCTACTATCAGCAGCCTCTCTCATCGTCATGATGATCTCACGTGCGGTCTCTCGAGCTGCAAGCAATTCGTCCCATATATCTTCCGCTTTAAAGGATGCAGAGCTGCCTCCAGCATCATGGCCGTTCACTAATAGGGGGTGTGACGCTCTACTAGGTCGGAACGGGTCAAGGGTGTCTTCTGACAAGATTTCACATTGTCTTCGCAGCTGATAAGCAACATGGTTGAAGAAGTAAACTAGCATTCGTCCAACTCGAGCAGGCTCATTGGAGGAGCCTTCGCTAAGATCTCGATACATCCTCAAGTTTGTAACGAGTTGTACTTGAGAGAAAAGTGGCAGAAACTCGTCTAGAAGCACCTTTGCCCGCGTTTCTGCGCCAAGCAAGCGGTAGAATGTGGATTGGGACTCAAAGTCACGTAGAGATGCTTGCATTTGGGCTCCCAGCGGCGGATTCGTTGATTTAGTAATCGGGATAAGCGGTAGACCGATTGTGTATAACCAATGACCCGTCATCTCCACAACATCTAAGCTCAGACGCATCTCTTCTTCAGGGGCGAGTGAGTCCGTATGAAGAATCTGAAGCATCGTTTCATAGATATCGGATACATAGGTGAGGCCCGGGATGCCTTCGGTTAAGACTTTCGCAAATTCAGACGCACCGACACGCATGGCCTCATCACGGGCACGCTGCTCGCGCGCGGCCAAAGTATTCGCGCGCCGTGTACCAGGCTTTGGTCCATACCGTCGAATGAGCTGGTTAGATGTCATCATGGCTTGCTGCGGGAGGGGTAGGTCCTTTGCACTTTCTGAGAAGACTATCGTGGTCGAGGCAGGCTGGGTAATTGTTGTAGCCAAGAACATAGTGTGGCTAAATTCTTGCAGAAGCTTTACGCTTGTCGAGATAAACACATGTAGGGAGCGCAGCTTTTGTAAACTTGACTCCAGAGCGAAGCCTGCATATGAGGGAAGACGATTCTGGTTCTCACGTTGAGCGATAGAAGTTGTTGAGTTCGTCGCACTCGACAACGTCGGGAATTCGAGCGAGGCACTGAACAGCAGCTTAATGATCCATCCAATTTGAGGGTCATTTTGACAATCCTCGAGGGTGACTATAAAGTCAAGGCGCGGATTGCCTTCGCCCAATAAAGTGATCCGACTGAGCCTTGATCTCTGTGATGAACGGCTCGTAGCGGGACCAGGATATTTACGTAGCTGGGACCACGCACTCTGAGGAATTCCGTAACTCTCTAGAATATGAGTTGTTCGTGTCTGAATGAGTGATGCCTCTGGGTCAGCTTCTCTCATTTTCATGGTGCGTCTTTTGGTCTTGCTGGACCTAGGGTAATTTCGAGGCTGGCTCTGATCAAGAGCGAATGATTGAGGCTGGAGGCCTGGCGATTGGAGAAGGCGGGCACGTATATGTCGCCGTCTCGGTCTCATTTGTCGCGAAATGGGTGGATAAGCATCATCTCGGCTCAAAGCCGGCTGTACGATCAGTGATGAACCACCAGGTTGAGTCGAGTGCCGACGACCCCAAGTGCCTAAGGCTGCCACCGTTAGGTTATCTACATGACTTTCATGCAGAGTCTCTGTCATCAAAGAATGTGCTTCTCTACCACTTTCTAGACCTATTTGTCTCTCTTCCATTGCCGAATTGAGCCTAGGGTGGGATTCACGATGAATCGAACGCACTTCCAAGCCTTGAGTGCGCTCAGGCGTATTTGACATCTTCGACGCCGAGAGACTGCGTGTAAGTACAAGTGCGCTTTTAGGCTCGATGTCTTCTTGCAGTATTCCTCTTCCGTGAGTTGGACGAGTTACTTCGAGCTCTTCGGGACCGGTGGCCGCACCTGCCTCAATACCGTACTCATTGTCGGTTCCTGTTGCCGTTGCTGGACCTTCATTTTCAGTGTCAGTTGCAGTTGCCGTGCCGGTTCCGTAGAGATCGAGGTGCAAACTCTGCTCTGTATCCGTTCGATTTCCGGGGTATTCAATACCTGGTTCCAGCTGGTGTAGTGACAGCTTGTCTTCGTCTTTGCCGGATATGATGTGGGCATGGCTCCCTTGGTCAAAATCTGCACCTTCAAACATATAGCCGAAACCGTACAAATCGTAGTCCATATCGTTTCGCTTGCCGTATGATTGGGGCAAACGGCGACCTTCTGGATCGAGCGGCTGTGCATATGGGTTGACATCCTCTTGGCTGAGATCAAACATAGCGGTGTCCATACTAATGAGCGCATCATCCAGCTGCGCGTCGTCTGCATATGTGGTTGGCTTATCTCCACTGGCCTCAGGTTGAGACTCGGTGACGTGTGGTTGCTCGTTTTCTGGCGAGTGCGATTCAAGCTGGGTGGGTTGTCGATGCTGGAAGCTCGGTGGTGCCCCATGCTTGACAGCATCTTCCGGTGCATGAGACTCTTCACCTTGATACAGCGACATATATGGCACCAGTCCATCACCACCGGCACCGTGGACACTAGGGGTTTGATCGACGCTGAGTGCTGCGGCTGCGAATGATCGAGGTGACTGAATCTCAAGCCCTCGAAGGCTCGCTTTAATTTCAGTGCCGACACTCTGAAGCGCTTTGGATAAACCGTAGCGAACTTGAGTAGGTTGGCTAAATGGTCCTGCACGTAGTGCTGTGGCCGATGATACGGAGCTGATGGAACTAAACACGTTAGCGCGCGAGCTGAATGTTGTCGATGTCAAGCCTCTAGATGTTCGTGGGAATTTCTTCATGGGCCGAAGTCTGCTCGACACATCAGATTCGCTCCTATCCGTTGTTTCTTCTTCAGAGCTTCCAAAGCGGCGTTGAATCCGATCCATCTCGACTGCGACACCCTCACCTTCCACGTCGTGATCTTCTGCCTCTTCGTCCTCGTCTTCTTCATCTTCATTCTCGTCCTCGTCCTCATCCTCATCCTCGTCATCATCTTCGTCTTCATCTTCATCCTCGTCAACTTCGGAGGACTCAGCTAGCTCTTCTTCGTCTTCTTCATCATCAGTAATATCTCCGGCCTGTTCGTCGACCTCACTCAGGTCATGATCTTGTTCCTCACTTTCGTGATGCTGGAATGCGATTTTCAGCAGCTCATCACGAGAACCGAGTCTCGGGAGCTGCTTTCGTGTACGGCGATGCAACTTTTCTTCTGCTTCAATATCTTCACTTGGTTCTTCACTGGAGCCTGATTCACCGGTTGCTTCTACCGTGGGTGGCAGAATCTGTAGTTTGGGCACGCGAGACGAGTTAGATTTCCGCGAGTAGATCTGCAGTAGCCCTGGTGCTGTTGGGAGAGCATTCTCTGGTGGTGGCCCTGGCGCGCGATCATCGTCATCGTCTTCTTCTCCATCATCTTCAATTTCGGTTCTCGTCTGTGTGGATGTCATAAAGTGCAGAAGTGTGCTTCGAGTACTCATGCCCAGAGGGGCGGTTTGGCCCTCTCGTTCTTCTCTGTCAGTTTCACGCGAGGTCTTTATCTTCTTACGATATTTCTCGACCAGCCTCCGTCTTTCTATTCTTTCACGAGCTCTTTCCCATTCTGGATTAATCACCGACGCACCAACTTGCCAGACAGCGTCTTCGAGTGGAACCAGTCTTTGGGGAGGAGTCTGAGAATCCTCATTATCTGAAAAGTCCTGGTCTTCGGCAACTGAGCTCCGCGCAGACGAAACTGTCATTTGGTTGAATCTCGTGAGGGTAGCGAGTCTGCGCTCGCGCAGTTCGCTCAAGTAGCTCAGGTCAGCTGTGGCTGCAGACAAAGGATACGACACGATGTCTCCCGGCCGTGTGGCCGGCCCAATGAGCTGATTGTTCTTCTGCGTGCCTGAAGGCAACTCTTTCAGCACGACCTTGTCGGCGTCAGCAAGCGTATCTCGGATGAGGAAGGCACATCGCTGCTGAATCACAGACAGTACCATCGCAGGCGTAGTGAGAAGCCCTGCAATTTCCTTCTCGCCAAAGAGTTCCGTAAGGTGACTCAGGAACTGAGTCGCGGCTGCATCAATATTATCAGATCCATTCAGATGCACGTTTGACAAAGAGGGTAACGCTTGATCAATACAGGTGCGTCGGCTAATAAAGACCTGCAAGAACAGTTGCCTAAATATTTGTAGTGCGGGTCGGACGATGATGGAGAAAATGGCGATGATTCTACGGGCCAATTGGAGTGGAATAACAGAAACCATGACACGTCTTTCATGTAGATGGATGACCTCACAAGTTGTAGTCACGGCTTGCTTATCCCTCACTTCAGGGTCAGCCTTTGAGAAAAACCGGAAGCTTCCAGTTAAGGATGACCGTAAAGCAGTCATTGCACTGATCGAGTTTGCGAAACGATATGTTTGAGCCAGTAGGTCTGAATCCTTTGATTGCCCCTCATCCTGTGTAAGCGATCCTAGCTTCAGCGTTGTAACAAGCACTGCGATAAATGTCTGGCGAAGCATCGCTATTAGGGTCGTTGAATGCCTCCGTAGGATATAGTGATAAATCTTGTACGCATCGGCCGCTTCTTGTGCTGATACACCAGTTTCAGTGGCTAAGGTCTGACTCAAGTCGATCTCCTCCAGTTCATCGATACAGCGCAGGATTATCTGATAAAAGACACGAACCTCGTCCAGGTTTAGTACGGCATTTACGCTGAGATTGCGCTCTAGCTGGCGAGTCCCTAACTCGCAAGTCGAAAAATATACATGATCTTGATGTGAGCCCATTGCGTTGCGGGACACGGTAGGGGCCGCGAGCAAAAGCCGATGAAGAAATCTGATTTGTTCTCGCCGTGCCTTCGACTGTGCGTGGGACTTCTTGTTGAGGTTTGTCCATCTGAGTGATGCAACGAACAGCCGGAGAGCAGACAGTGGGGTGAGGGTGATTTGACCTGGTCGATCAAATACGAACTTAGGCACACTCACTCTTGCTAACGGTCCAAGTGTGTACAAAGATCGATTGGGGTCGGAGCTGATCAGACTTGAAGGTAGAGTCTGACGGAAGTGGCGTTCCAAAGAATCATATACTGTAGATCCCGTTTCAGACACCCTAGCTTCGTTGCATTTATCTTTGCCTTTGCATGCTCCCCGCGGTACCACAATAGACCATCCAGAACCCACGAGAGAGCGGTCAGCAACCACCCCTTTGGTATCATTAGATATGACCTGAAACAATGGGGCGGTAGAAACATCTTTCAATGCAGCACTTGAAACCGGAGTCGAAAGGAGTGCGAACATGCATGAATGAGCCCAATATACGAGAGTCATGCATTTGGGCAAAATTGCATAAGCAGTCCTACACATGGCCCCATGCTCCCAAACAACATTACGCTCAATTTGTGTTGACCATTTCAACCATTGATGCACAGGTGGAACGTCACATAGTAAGCACAGACCACGTAGGCCCTTGCGCCACCCTGTCGGGTCAACATCGCTCCAATGCTGCATTACTATCACAAATCCATCTAGTGTGACGAGACGATTTTGGCGGGACACCTCGGATCCCAGCGCCGCAGGGTCAACTCCTAAGAGAGATAAAATTGCTCCAACCCACTCGGGGACAGACATACCAATGTAAGGTACTATGTGATCTCTGGAGCACACGCGCGTCATCATAAATAGCATAGCCTCCAGGTCCCGTCTGGTCAGTAGCCTGTCTTTCTTTGGTGAAGTTATTGGGGACACCTTACACGACTCAAATGTTGCAAACATGTCATAGAGGTGAGACATCACCTCCCTCACGAATGGCCTAAATTCCAGTAGCTTGCATGTCTCAATAACCTTCAGAAAATAACCATGAACTTTGGGGTCATCGCCGCCAGGCTGACGAATATGCCTGATCACCGCCTGCTGATCCTGACGTACACTTGAGAAGGTAGTCATGAGAACCAGATCTGCCAACTTATCTCTTAGCTGTAGCCAAGAAGCCGTTCTCCACAACCACTTATCCTCGATAGTGGTTGAATTAGTATCTGGCGAAATCAGCTGCATCCGACGTGCTGCTGACACTACTGCTGGGGAGGTCCACCCGTACCGACACAATACTGATGTAAAACGCCTCGTTACAACCCGAAGACGAAGCTGGCCTAGCTCAGTTTCAAGCCCAATAGGAACTGCTTGAGCCTCGTTCCCGAGTGTGGGTATATGCAAAGAAGACTCGCCTGTACGCTCTGGACTGGGATAGGCTTGACTGGTAGTTAGGGGGACGTGAGCAAAGTCTATCGATCGTATAATGTTGTTCTCTTGAAGATGGACACCTATAGCCTCTGCTGCAGCTGCTGCTGTTGTCACATCTCCGGTTCCTAGTGATGCAACCCTAGCGATTGCAAGTGAGAGAGCACCCTGTGCGGGCTTGACGAGACTTTCCCCGTACAAGTCGAGCCCACTCTGATTCAAATCATCCATCTTCGCTGATCCGACTTCGTACAAATCCAGAAATGTCCCAGTTGATGTGGTGCCCTCATGAGTAGATCCAGCTGAGCCATGTGAGGGTTCTAGCTGCGATTCGGTCACATCTTGGCCCAAGTCCTCATGCGCGCTCTTGGTCTGGATTGGCTTAACTTGGAATTTACACCTGCTGAGAACGTTTCGGAGGTCTCTCCCTGCCGAATAAAGGTCCTTAAGATATGATTGCAGTGTTTCCTCATATGTATCTGAGTCGTATTTCTTCGCTCGGTCAATCCAGTAGTTAATCCGTGCAGGGATAGACCATGACGCAAATGGCTTGTTTGGGTCCACATCATACAGGAAGGTGTAGTCGTGCGGGAATTCACTCATTCGTGGCAGAATGGCGCGAAGGACACGAAGAGGCGCGTCTAATGTTCTGCCCGGCATTGCCTCGATCATCGATGGAGGAGATAGCGGAGTCCAATCATCTTCGGCTCCGTCCATGCTTAGGGCCTTTAGAGCACACTCTTTCAGTGACGACAATAGCGTTAACAGTCGAACGTAATGTATCGTTACTGAGGTGCTCAAGTCAGTCGGCACTTCGGTTAGGTCAATTATGGGGATAACGTTAACTAGCATTGCATGGAGAGCTGTCCCCATACCGGACCTAGAGAAGGATTGGAGGGCAAGCATGGCGATCTTGGCATCCATATAGTCCTGGCCATCAACCGTCCCAGAAACAACAGCCTTCGAGGCGCTTAGGACCCTTTCTTGGAAAGACTGTGAACCGCCACTTGCATACGCAGTGTCGACACTGACCCCGCCAAATGCGCGAAGAAGCTGATAAACTGGAGAGCTCGTTTCGGCAAGATGCATCACAATGTTGGACAGGGTTCGGAAGCTTAGCTGGAGTACCTTTTCAACCAAAGTAGCCAGTGTAAGATTAAGTTGACGAGTGAGGATCAGAGCGGCACGGGCAGTCTGAAGACTGTGTTGCGTACCTGGCTCGAACACTCCTAGAATGGAGAAGTCTGACACCAATCGATCACCATAGTCAGCGGCCTGATCGAGATTTCGCACGTCACCTAGGAGAATGCGTATGCTACTTGTAGGCAGAGTTGCCAGCTCACTAACGTCATCAGAGTGAACTGAAGAAGAATCATCGCTTGGTCCGCGTGTTGGATGACTGCTTCCCTGCTGGCCCTCCGCATCATTCATGTCAGGACAAGGGTGTGCGATGCTGGATGCATCACTGAAAGCGCTGCGAACATGTGGCAGCAATTCTGACACGACAGTTGACATCAATACTGCCGTGTGAACAAGCATGTAGGTCGCTGCATGTGGAAGATAAGGTGTAGCTAAACCACTTTGGGTTGATGAAGCTGGGGCCGACGTAAGATCTGCCAGGCATGCAATGTCATCGTCCGAGACACGTGCCAAGTATGCCAGCAGTAACACTCTGGTGGTTCTTGACGCTAGTCCAGAGCGTATGATGCTGTCCACTGAGTGCTGTAAGCTAGTAGCAGAGGGATCTTGCCTAGATTCAGTGCTCTGGACACCCACCGTGTTTTGTCCATCTTGGGAAGAGCCTTTCTCAACAGACGAGGCGCTCCCTTCTCGTCGAATGGTAAAACTTGGGAGTACACCAAACGGACTTCTCTGCGGAACCGACTCCATCTGTACCTGAGATCTGTAGTACTCTGCAACTGCATCGGAGAGAGTACACCAAATCAGAGCGATGTCGCTTGGTGGAACAAATGCGTGCGGCCTAGCGCCTGGTTGTGTACCTTCGATAGTGGTTGACACAGAGCGAAACAGGGAGGCCTGGTCGAAAATAGCTAAGGCGCGGAGCAGTCTGTGGGGGATGAGCGGATAAAACGTCGAAAAGTTCTCGGCTAAGATCAAGCATGCCATAAGTTTCGTTGCGAGACTGTAGGAGCATGGGAACGGTATGCCTGGCAAGATCATGTCAGGCCTAACCTCACCTTCAGTCCCGAATGTTGTGGTTTGCTCCGTGACCATGGAGCGGGAATGCCAGTCTGAGGGAGAGATGCCTAAGATACCACGCTCAAGCACATTGCGCAATTGGTGGAGCGTCGTCGACGGACGCGCTGTAATCGGTTGTGGAGTTTGGCCGATACTGGACCTATCGAAATCCATCTGGTAGAGAAGCGGGATTAGGTCACCACCCAGGCCAGAGCTTTTCTGCGCTATCTGTGTTATTACTGCGGCTGGATTCGTTACTGTCCCGAACATATCTGAAAGCAACGATGCCCGGAACGACAAAGCTCCAGCCTTGGAGGTAGGCAGTAAATCGCAGTACGCATAGTAATAGTCGGTCAACGGATGGCGCATTGTTCCAAAGCCTAGTTCTAAATCGGAGATAAGTGCAAGCATACCATGGCGCGAGGCTTCGAGTAAATCCATTCGCAGTTCGCAGAGTATGTCAAGTATTGAGGGATTCTGCTGCAGAAGCCCTTCATACGGTGGTGGAGCTATCATCGATTGCATTGCAGCGAGATAAAATGCGAGCACCTGGCACAGTTCAGTAGGATACTGTCTCCACCATAGAAGCTTTCGAGTTTGCTGGTTGAAGGCATGCCCAAACCGTGGAGGCTCAGTCTTCTCTATGTCACGGACTTTGTCGGTGCACACGAGACAACGTTCAGAACTCCGTCGGGCTGCCGCTAGCATGCAGCTATCGTAGATTGTATATATCAAAAGATCAGACTGCTGGGGCGATGAATCATGCTGGAGATCGAGAACAAACAACTGTATCCCAAATTCGTCAAGTACAATAGGTTGTGTGAGTGACCACTTCTTGTGAGTAAATTCACTTTCCCAACTAAACTGCCAGACCGATGTCCTGACGCCTAAAATCGGCTGGATATTGCACTTCGTACGCAGTGGTAACAGACGAGACCTCGGTCTCGAAGGAATGACTCTTGGGTGCAGGAGTTGCTGCTCTGCCTCAGTGAAGTGTCTAGGATCTGTGATTATACTCAAAGATGACGGCAGAATGAAAGTCACATCAGGAGTCACGGAGTTATTCATCTGTCTAATATTGAACATGGCGTCAACGCGCACTGGAAGTTGGAGAGCTCCAATTGAGATTAAAACCTGAAATGCAGCACAATTGAGCGAAGGAAGAATCGTGCTAGTCAGTCTTGCGGCCCAACTTTCGTCACTCAGGGTGGTGATGAGAGAAGATCTAGCCTTACAAACATCATGTGAGGATGTGTGCCTGACCGCAAGCATTTTAGTGCCGACAATCAAACATACAGACGCTTCTCCTTGAACACACTCTTGACAAAGGTGAATCGCAGGAGTGGAGCAGGTCTCCCAAAGACTACGTTCCTTCAGGAATGTATCCGCACATGTCATGCATTCGTAGAATCTAGGCGATTGATCAACATCGAGTAGAATCTCTCCACAGCTTGCACAGGCTTGGGGTGAATGCTGCGTGGAGTCACGTTGGGACTCTGGGTATGTGCTAGGATGATAGAAATAGGCAGTTTGTGCCTTTGTTTGCGGGTTAAGAAATGCTTGTAAGTTACAGAATACCGTATCAAGCGAAATATATGCCACACGATCCGAATCGCACTCTAGTAGTTCATCCCACTGTACTGATTTCGATGCTAGTGGAATCTCATCTATCTGCTGCGAATAATCTTCAGGCTGTGAATGAGGAACCGTTTTCTGCTGTGCAAACTTCCGGGCCATCAACACGATTTCCTGACGCTCGCACACAAACGTGCAATGCCTACTTTTCAGCAGGCGTACAATGGCACTGCCGTCTCGAAATTGGGGAAGAACGCGATAGACATCTAACCGACTCATGGGTAACAATGAATGACCTCTGACTGCAAAATCTTGGACGATTAGTAAGGTATTGGTGGCATCAATGACTGAACTAAGGGGCATGAGGCCACGGACTGCAAGATTCACACTTGCTTGCGAAGTTCGTCGTACTCGAAGCCGGAACTTCACCGGGTACGAGTATACGGCTACGTTAGATGGTTCGCCAACACTCTCTTCGCTGCTATATATCCTTACGTTGAAGACATGGCCAAGCTCATGAGTCCACACGAGCTCAAATTCGACTTTAGCGCTCGGTCCAACTGACACTGGTACTACTACTGTAGATCCGGGCCTCCAACCATTGCTCAGAATTGCATCACGCCATGCATACATCAACAATTCTGGAACGCAATCTGTAGAAAGATATTCCAGGAATATCCGATATGGCTCTACTTCGCGTTCATTCGATAACTCTAAGGTCCCAAGAATCCTTAGTGTCTTGGCACAGATGAGAATCAATATGTTAGCTCCGAATAACGCTGTCCGAACCATTAGCAACGTGGAAGATAGCATGGCAAGTGACACCGTATAAAGACTCAGCTGTTCTTTGTCATCATCATCCGAATCAACATGAGCCAACACAGTGAGTGCCGTGTTTTCTGCGTAAACCTTCCCTGCAATAGTCTCCACATGACCTGTCCCAAGTCGCTGGAGGCCGAGGTCTGGCGTTAAAACAAAAATATAGGCTCCACAGGGGCTCGCTACAGCGGTTGTCGCAGTAAGAGTGTTGTCGCGAACAAAGCTGGAAATGCGATATGACAATCTCGGCGCTATGAACTTGTGAATTGTTTGCCCTGCAGGTCTGCGGGGTCCGTTCGTTGCAGGATTCGAGAGGAATTGTGAAAATCGTTTGACTGTCTCACAACTCAGTGCCAATATCCGGTCAGATCTATTGGCTGAGGCTTCCATAAATAACAAGGATGGATGCAGCACCTCATTTGTTGCAAATTGCTCCCGCATGCGGGAAAGCAGGGTTGGATTATCTTCAAAATTCAGCAGAGCACTTCCACTTTGGAGGGGATTCGATCGAACCGCTCGCTCTATATGCAATGATGGCTCGATCTCATTCACCAAAGGGATCTGGCGTGAGGAGTTGAGTTCCTCTACGAAGGCTTGGATCTCCTTAAGTACTTGATGCACTCGCACACAGCATTCCCTACCGGTGTTCTCGACGCGTTCGCTAGCTTTCAAAGCCTTATAGCATTCTTTCTGGACTGCTGACAACAATTGTAGTGACCGAAAGCGTTCTTGCACATGATCAACAGTCTGTCCGTCATCGGATATTGGGACCTGGATTAGCCAAGTCGCAAGTTTGGTTGTCGAAAGCACAAAGGAGCATGCTTGATCCAAGGTCGAGTATTTCGCAAGAGATGGAGTATCCTCGATCCTGGAAAGGGCATTTGAAATGATCCTCAAAGCATCGTAGATTACGTTCAATGTCCTCTGGAGCAGGACAAACCAAACGAGGCGTCGAATAGCTGCGGTAGGCTTCCTCTCACCTGTCAAGGCCGGTAAGAACATGGCGAGGGTCTGATCGCGTATACTCCTCATACCCTTTCCTGCGTTCTGGTTGAAGGTATAGCCAAGAAAACTAGAGAAAACAGCTAACCACTCGTCCATGTGTTGGTTAATAACTTGGGCACGGGAAACAGGGTGTGTGACTATGATCTCAAGTTGACAGAATTTTCTTAAAGCAACCGCAAGAGCCGATGCCTCATCTGGTTTGATTTGCCGCATGGCCTGCACGCCTACAAAACGAGGAGATCGCATGCTATCTTGCAGGCAGGCATACAAAAGGTTCAGTGCATTTTCGGCCAGACTTTGTGCTATCCTTCGCCTTGACTCCAGGACTTGAAGTGCGAAGCCAAGAGTCCATTTGTTATGACTACCTCTTAGGCGCGCGACAGACCCCAGCAGCTTCGCAGCTTTGAGAAGCGACTTGATGTCGGACGATGCTGAGAACTTGCGAGTGATCTCCGGCACGAAGATATCCCCCGCATTCAACTCCTCGAGAATCTTCTCGAAGAGGTCCTCTTGCAGGCCAGACTTATCCTCTGCACCATGTGTAGACGTGGTGAGCTCAATAATCTGCGCGATAGACTGCAGCCTATGCGGTGAAGTTGAAAGCATGTTTGACCAGTGTGCTAGGTCCACGTGAATATCAGTCGCGACCAGATTTCAGATTAGTCTGGTGGGTGAACGCGTCCGTGTTGTTTGTGCCTGATTTTGCGTGACTTAGCGAGGACCTTGAAGATCTAGCCCGCCAGCCAACTCACAAGGGATGCTAAACACTGATCTATGCAGTTTTTAGCGGCGGGCCACAGCACAGACAGCCACTTCGCAATATCATGCAATTGTAATTTCGTCTCGGATTTGAGCCTGTACTGCGGGAAGAAAGGAATACTTGTAGTGACGGCGGACATCAAGAGGGCGCCCTCCTGTGATGCGCTCGCATCATATAGGCTTAGTTTCACCGAATAGTAAGCAACTTATATCGGTTTTACACTAGTTGACTTGCACAACGCTTCCTTTTCAAAGTCTCGTTGGTTTCTATTGAACTGGCGGTCAACCATGATGGATGCAGGTCAAATCTCGTTATATCATTCCAAGAGTTGGATAGTACCTGAGGCACATAGCTTTGGTTGCGTTGGTGCTCACCGAATAAATAATGCGCTCATAAAGAGGCACATGGACCAACCACGAAATGACCTTAGTACTCTCTCCAGCGATAACCGCACTCAAGGCATGTAATGAAGGTGGTCATAGGCTCGTCTGAGCTACGAGTTTGCTTCTGGAAGTACGTGCATCTTCGCTTCTTGCACTTGTGGCACTTGAACTCGTCTGTAGCGCCTGCGCCATGTTCCTTGTCCCAATCTGAGCGACGAGCATCGATGGCGTTGCGCTCAGTCTCTTGTCGGAGGCGCTTCAGTGCGTCGCTCGCCATATCAGCCTCCTTCATTGTAGCAACATCGTCTGGAGAAACTTCACCCGTAAGCAGACGTCGGTTGATGTCCATGTTGTCGGGGTCTCGTAGGTTGGCGACCAAGGCTCGGATTTGGTTTCGATAATCAGACGACGATGCACCGCCATTTGGCTGACCATGCACGCGGAAGATAGCTTCTTCAATCTGCACAGCAATCTCTACTCGAAGAGAGGCAGGGAACTCATTCCCCAGTGCATCATGGATGATGGTCTGCATCTTCGTTCGAACTGCATCACCATCAAATCCCAGTTTGTACTCCGTTCTCTGTTTGTCATTGTCATCCCATCCTGTCAAGAATCGATGACCGCCAGGGGTACGACAATCTGAAGCCTCAGCACTTGCTGAGGCCATGGTATCCTTACCTGCAGTTGTCGGTGTTGTCCCCGCGGTTGTAGCAGCTGCGGGATCAGTTGTATCCAAACTCAGACTTGCATCGACCTTCACACGCTTTCCAGTCTGTTCCTGGTCTTGTGACGATTTGTCCCCAGATGGTAGAGGAGATCCACTTGCCTCTGAGCCTGCAGACGTAGGGCTACTAGCAGGATTACCTGTGCCATTGTCTGCGTTCAGTGTTGCCTCCGTAGCCTTGCGTCTTTCTCCGATACCTAGTGCGGCCTTGAATACAGCGACAGTTTCCTTAACTTCTTTCACGAGGCTCGCATCTGTGTGCTTGCGCAGAGTATTCAATACCGTATTCAGCCCTGTGCGACGTAACGCATCCTCCGTGACCGCCACCTTGCGCACTTGCACGAGAAGTTCGATCGCCTTGGTGATATTCTCGCTGCCTGGGACAGTCACTGCCTTCAGGTCTTCAGTGTACTTCTCCAGAGTAGCTGTCTCAACGGACATGTTCCGAATGTACGCCTATCCACCTTGGCACCTTTAGCCTAGTCTGAGATGCAGGAGGTATTCACAACAACCACTTGAGTAAGACCGAAGCCCGAAATAAATCATCAGAAGTCACATTACCCGCACATTATTACGCAGGTATAAGAATGAATTTTGTGTCACGCATGCACTCTTCATGATCCTGCGCAGGGATCTGCGCGGGGTAGCCGACACACACGCCAGATTCAACATCCGAAATGCGACTTTGTTACATTCAAATATCTCTTCCCCAGATCGGTGAATGGCCTATTGGCCGACTCTGGACTGACAGGATCACACTGAAATTCACTGAGGCGCGGTGGTTCACTCCGCGTTGACTGGCCATATTCGCTGTCATGCACGGATTTGGCTCGCAAATCCTAGAAAGGTGCTTTATCCACAGGAGCCTAAAGCTAGGTCAGAGACAGCTCTGCGTGCGTTGGCTGGGGAGCAAAGCGATTCCGCTCCATGTGACTCGAGTCAAGCGCAAGACGCTTCCACTTATCGCCGATGGTTCCCTCATTAGCGAGTTGGACCCCAGTCTGTCACCCACAGCTCCTGTGTCGGTTGTCGCGAACAAGACCTTGGAGGCACTTCGGAACGACCCTGATGCTATTCGAGCGGTTCACGAGCGGTTTATCCGTAGTGGATCGAATGTTATCCGTACTGCCAATCAGTTTGTTGTACCCTACATTGTTGGTAAGGATGTTGCCGAGTTGGAGAAGTTAACAAAGCGTGCAGGCCAGCTTGCGTTCGAAGCTCGAGCAGCCATTTGTACGCCCGTACGCTTGCCCCCCGTTTCGGCTCTTTATGAAAAGGTCCATCGAAGGCTCGCAAATGCTAGATTCCGCTCGTCTCTCGAGGATCCTACTCCGTGGGAACTTAGTGCCGGTGCAAGCACGAACAGCGGATTGTTTTTTAGGAGGTCTAGGCCAGATGGTGATTACTCCACCACAGCTTCGGGACTTGCAGCCAACTTGTCTCCAACAGTGACTCCGGCCGCTCTGCCACATGTCTTGCGCGAACCCATGCAAACTGTAAGTGCAAGTTCTGGTGCTCAAGGTAAACACGAATCCAGTCCTGAAGAAAAAGAACGGATAGAGTACCACTATAACAATCGTAGAGTTATGATTGCAGGCCGCCTGCCGTCGGTATTCGACTGGACAATTCAATCGACTCACACATCCAAGGACCTTACTGCGCTCTGGCATGGAAAAGAAGTTGCTGAGCGAGCCTGGATCTCGTATATCGACCAACGAAGACTACTGGAAGTGATGGTCCGAGTGTTGGACCCATATGTTGATCTCTTTATCTGCGAGGCGACTACAAGCATTCCCCAGGCAGAAATGGCAGCCAGGGCCGCCATGCTAACAGATAAGCCTGTATGGGTGGGTTTCATGCTTAAAGAACGTGTGCCAGGCATCCCGCGATTGGCCAGCGGAGAATCCATTCAACAGGCAGTCGACAACCTTCTGACACATCTTCCTCGCTTTGTTGATGGTTATTTGCTTAATAACTCGGAACCAAATGCGGTCAGTGGTGCATTGCCGCTTCTTCGCAGTGTAACCCGAAGGCCAATTGGTATTTTCACGAGACTAGCGTCGCCCGAGTCCAGGGAGACGAACTCTGCAGTGTACACAAATCATCCTATCGAAACACACAGCATTATGACCCCGGACGAGTTCGGCAACATCGTAGCCAAGTGGATTGACGCGGACAAAGCCGAAATTGCTGGCGGCTGTTGGGGTGTGACGGCAGCTCATATCGCGGAACTTGCGGAACGATATCAGCCAGCTTCTAAGCCACGAAGTTCAGATGACTACGCAGCGGTCTTGTTGAATGCCTCGCTGAAGTTCGCAGGAAGACCCATAGAAGCTAATCCTCGCCATCCACTTGATCCTGTTGAAGGGACCAAAGCACCGGTCACAGACTTCATGAAAAAGCATGGTCTCAAACCTACGCGCTTCAAGAACTTTTATAGAATGACGGACCAGGAAGATATTCTTACTACGAGACATATCGCGATGATGCATCAACGCAAAACTGATGCTTCATCTTCTTCTTCAGCGGACGCACATAGCACAACTTTCGCATTGCCTAATCAATCCCCGAATGTATCTAGCCCCAAAGATCCCCAATAAACCTGCGTCAATTGAGTCCACTTGGACGCCGCTGATCGCTCGTACTGTTAATTCGCAAAACCTCAGAGCTGTAAAGTGATTTATTCCAACATACACAAGCAATCCAGAGTTGCAGACGGATAACCCAAATGGTTAGTGGGACAAGACTAGGGCGAGATCGGGATACAATTATCGGCTGTTGAAAAAATTACAAAACAGACCAACAAGCAACGAACTGCGAGTCATCAACTGTGATAAACATCGCATCGTTGATCCACGCAACACGAGTGAGACCACCAGGGCTGCAGCGCTGGACAATCTTGTTGCGAGGGCGCAGCTTGTCCAGCTCACGCCAGATAATAATTTGACGGTCCTTTGCGACAGTGAGGAGGAGTGTACCTGCAGGGTTGAGAGCGCCTGAAGTGATGGGGCTCTCGTGGAATGTCCAACCCGGATTGGCGATTGCTGGCCACTTTGCGGGAGTGTAGATGTTCAGCTGATTGCCCTGATTCGCAATAATCCAGTCTTTGAAGTAAGTGACGAAACTAAGTGGGCTGTTGTTATCGTCAGCAGAGTCATGCTTGAAGGTGAGGGCACCATCAGCGCTGACTGTGAAAACGCGGACGCATCGCAAGCCAACAAGTGCCACTGCGAGTTCGCTGTCATCGGCATTGAAAGCCAAGTCAGCAGCATTGGCCTGAGCAGTTCCAGCTAGCTTGCCTTCGTTGACAAGACCCACACTCTCGTTGTTGAATGCAACTGCGATGAGTCCAGGCTTCGATGACGAAGCGACAATCTTGAGCACGGTCTTGTCGAGGGTAACAAGTGGGGACATCGATTTAGACTCAAGGTTAGCCGCATAAATAGTCTCACTTGCTGAGATGTACAAGGTCTTGCCATCGCACGAGACAGCAACACCGGTTGGGTTGGTGACAGTGAAAGGAAGCCATGACGTAGCACCAGACTTGGATTCAATTTCTGAGACTCGACCTGCCAGGTCAACACTGTAGACATTGCCCGTCGTGCGGCTGACGGTAATAGCGGAAACAACCGAGTCTGTGCTCGGGCTGATAATGCGCTTGACGGCGTTATCGTTGCCTTCTTCGAACACGTCCAGCACACTACCGACTGACAGGGTGACAATGCGGCCGGAAGGGGTCCAGGTGACTGCGCATAGTTGGTTCTGCATCTCATTTGAACTGGAGTTGACAGTCCAGGTCTTCAAAACACTACCATCCTCAGCATTCCAAACTTTCACAGTCGAGTCGGCAGCTGCCGTCGCGAACTTCTTACCGCAAGGCGACCAGGCGAGACTGTAGATAGAACCACTGTGGCCATCCTTGCATTCAGGTCCACCAAAGGTTTGCTTGACTTCATAGGTCTTCGCGTCCGTAAGGATAACGGTGCTATCGGAACTAGCGGAAGCCAAGACAGAGCCGTCTGGGCTAAAACGGATGATATTGGGGTAGCGCTTGTGGTTTTTGGTGCGTGCCCCATGCTCGAACTTGGGGTAAAAGTTAATATCGTTGCTCTCATCGGCAGTGGCAACGAGGTCGCCAGCAGGAGCGAAGTCTACGGAAAGCACATTGGTGGTAATCTTGTCGATCTTACCAACTGCATTGAGACTGCGAGTACGGAAGACTGTGGCATACACACGGCGACCGGAACCACCAGCAACAAACATGTCCGACTTGGGGCCCCAACGAATATCATTCACTGCACCATCGCACACACTGAATGTGTTGACGATCTCTTGCTTCGCATCAAGGTTCCAGACAATGACGGTACCCTTGTCGTCGCCGGATGCTACGAGTTGTCCGTTGGGAGCGATGGCGACGCAGGTGACTGGATTCTTGTGGCCCATAAAGATCACGGGCTTGCCAGGATTGTCAAGGGGTACGAGTACCGCATAGATCGACGTACCATAGCACAGATACTCGACCGACTTGTCAGCGTTGTATCCTGAGTTGAGTGCGATTCGGTAGGCGCGCTTGCCTACAGGGTTCGGTGCGAGGCTCCACTCTAAATAGTGGGATGAGATACACGTGTTGCAAGGTTGGTTAGTCCACTGCACACGCTACAGGGGCCAGGCGAGCAATATATACAAGTGAAACGCACACACGCGAATCGGATTTCGTCGTTTTGGGGTAGAGTTTCTCTTTAGTACAAAGTGAATTCGGCAGTTAAAGTGCATCATTTGATGCTCAATCCAAGTCTTCATCACGTACCAAGTCGGATATGGGGGGAATTCGATGCAAAGGACGCCATTTGGTTGCCAAATCTCTTATCAACGAGATCAGATTTTTTCCAGCCTCCGTATTCCATCACCCCTGGTTCGGACTCAGCCCTGGATAAGCACACGAATATACAACGCGTGGATCTCACGGTGAAATAATGGCGTGAATAGGCATCCTTCGTACTTGTGATAAAAGATATTTTACTAAATTGGTGTGCCATAATATTGCTCCACTACCCAACCCCTAGATACTCACCTCAACCAACAAATCTTCCAAGTTGGATCGAACTGCGCATTGGAAGTCGCATCTTGAGGGACGCATCACCTGTGTATACCCTCGGTATAGTATACTACACTTGAGTGCGCATCCGATCACGTCGCATCAAGAGGCCAATCCCCACGTGAATCCCGCACAATCCACTCCCGAGCGCGATTTTTCTGGAGACCTGATACAACACTAAGGGGATATGTCGCTTTCGACGTTCCGCCTGGCAGAAATCGCCACGGCTGGTGAACTGGCCAAGGGAGGAGAGAAGATCACCGCGGTTGCAGTCTTCAAGACTAACATCTACGTCGGTACTCGAAGCGGAAATATCTTCCTCTACACCAAGGCTTCTCACGCCGCGGGATCACCAGCTAGCTCTCCGCAGTCCGCTGGTGGTGATGCCAGATCTAGTGCTCAGGCTGGCAGTCAGCAAGAGAGCAAGTCAAGTGGTGTAGGCGCAGGCATCGCTAGTGAGCGATACGAGCTGGTTTGCACGAAATCCATTGCATCAAAGAAGCCGATCGAACAGCTCATCACCTCTCCCGGGCTGGGACTGCTCATTGTGCTATGTGATGGTCGTGTGACATTCTACGAACTGTATGGACTCAAACGTAAGGCTGAAAAGGACGAAATTCCCAATGCCGGATTGATTTGCGTGGACCACACCACCAATGGCCGGTATCTCGCTGTGGTGCATAGCAAGAAGAAGAAGCTAATGCTTTTCTGCCACAATGCGGACAAGGATAAGTACGAGGTCATGCGCGAGTTTGCCATCCCCGATGCACCACACTCCATGCTCTGGACTGAACGTGCTATCTGTCTCGGCTATCGAAGAGCGTATACTTTGCTTGCGGTTGAGACAGGATCTGTGGTCGAGATTGCTGTTCCACTGGATGGCGCTACTCCCTGCATGGTGAGCGTCGCATCGAATGAACTCCTTGTCACCCGTGAAGATCTGGGCTTCTTCATGATCGACAATGGCGACTTGGCGGCTCGCAACTCAGTTTCTTTCAGATCACCTCCACGCGCACTGGCCTTGTGTGGTCAGTATGTAGTCACTCTATGTGCCGACGGAGGAGTGGATATCTTCGCTCACGTTGACTCAAAGCTCATTCAGAGCGTGCCGGCCAGCAAGTGTCCTGGCCTCTCTGTAATTGGGGCATCTTCAGACGCAGTGGCGTTATGCTCGGAGGAGAAGTTGTACTTGCTGTCGCTTGCGTCATTGGAAGAGCAGGTCACGCAGTACATCGAAAAGCTCTTGATCGACCAAGCAGTAGGACTGTTAAAACGATCTCCACGTGTGACAGATGCAGATATCGACAGACTGCACCTCCGTGCAGCTGTTGCCCACCTGTATGCCCTCCGATTCCGAGCTGCTTTCGCACACTTCTTACGTGCCAAGACGGCACCCGCCCTCGTCCTTGAACTCTTCCCCGATTTGCCGCTGCGCCATGCTCCAATTCTAGCTACACGCTGTAAAGCTGTTGCGGAGCACTCGGTCAATGCTAATGTTGTAACTTTCGCCGAACAAATGCTTAGGATTACAAACGCCATTCTGACCACAGACAAGGATCGCGAATCCTCCCAATCACCCGCATCAAAGTATGTGGGATTCGTGACCCGTGATCCATTCTTCCCACCTGAGGGTGTGACCATGTGGGACATTATCCGAGTAGGTCGCAGACGAGTCATCCGTGACGCAACAGCAGGCGACGACGAGTCGAAATCTATGACCAGTGATGACTCTTTGATCACATTCTCGTGGACTTCGATGTCGTTACCAGCGACGGAACTCACAACTGCTGCATTCTCGTATCCCATTCAACAGGGCCTGCCGATCTCTGGTCTTTATGCATATGCACGTCTAGCCTTGGCAAAGGACTTTCTCTGGCGACTCAGGCAACCTCTGCCTTCTCTCCCAAGCCTCGATCCAAACTCAACAGCAGCGAGACCCACACTGGTTGAGCAATTAGATTATGCTTTACTGATCTTGGCTACCGAATTCCAGTCCCCCACACCGCCTATTTTCCTTCATCCCGAGTCTCGGAATACCCCCAAGAAGGCTGCTGCCCTTGCAGCAGTCGGGGAGCGAGCTTTGTATGATGTGACAGTGGAATCAGGTTCAACCCAGCGTGATTTGTGTGCACAGCTGTTAACCCCACCGCTTTCTCCGGCTGGTGCACAATTGACACCAGCTGACCGTGTGCTTCTGTCACAAGAAGTCATCGAATTCCTCATGCTCCACGACGATGTACAACACCCAGCTGTGAAAGCAGTGGAGACACTAATGGTAGTAGATGGTGCGTCGTCGCAACTAATTCACCCCACGGATACCCTCCACAAGAGGTGCCCCCGACCACACGTCTTACCAGCACTGCACCTCACTGTGGCGCGCCTCGCTGTCCACGATATTCTTCGATTTGTTGGGCCACCTGCAATCGCGTTGCCGTTTGACACAGGCCTGACAAGTGCAAGTCCCGCTGCTGCAGCGAATGCGAAACCAGCTCGTGGCAAAGGAGGCGTGGGTGCTCAGACTCTCAAATCTCAGGCTTCAAAAAGTAGAGATTCGCGAAATAGGCCCACAAGCGGTCTGTCGACAAAATGGCCTTGGTCACGCGCTCAGAAGCAGCCTCCTCTTTATCTAGAAAGTGCAATCATGCGCAAACGACGTCAACGTTTGAAACGCATGCACAAACTTATCGCATTGCTTACCGCAGACCAGAGGAATCAAGAAATTGAGGACATCGAAGATGCCAAGCTTGAGCTTGCCACACTAATCGCCTATACCGAAGAAGAGCTGGAAATGGCGGTAGCATCCGACTATCTGCCAGATGGGAGTGACGAAGGCATCGAGGATCCCCGAGTAGAGGCCGAGAACAATCTGGTGGCGGGCTATGTGCCAGACGATAGGACTGTGAGCGGTTTGACTCTGGCCTGTGGATCGTTAGTGCCATTGTCACCGTTCTCCGGTCTGTTCCACTCACGTACTAGTGATGGCGCTTCAGGCTCACCAGGCGAAGACACTACCACACTCTCGCATTTGTGTATCAACTCGGCTGCGTTCAGGCATTGCACCCTACCTTTTAATGCTCGTGATGTCGTCTTCAAGTCTACGCTCGCTGCAACGGTTCCTCTCTTGCGCGCGCTGACTTCACTTGCCGAAGTTCAAAACGCGAGCCAGCTGTTCGCCAAGCCCATTGATAATGTATTTATCCCCAAGACCGTCAAGGAGGCGCTGTCAATTCCAATTGGTGAAATCTCGACCCAGCGAACCTCCACGCCCAAGCCCGCTTCAGGGATTTTCCTCATGCGTCACTTGATGTCGTTAGACATGTCGTTATTGACGCCACTCATGTTTTTGACGCGTCAGCACATGCTCCTCGCTCATACGCTCTTTGTAACGGCAGCATACCTGCGTGCCGCTGCGATCTTGGTTCAGGGTCAAGAACAAGCACAACGCAAGCTCCAACTCCAGCAGCGCGCAGCCTCGACACCTCCGGGTCAGGCTAGCAACGTTGAGGTAGAAGGCTCGCCCCTGGGCGTCTACGCTCGTCAGCTCTTTGCTCGCCACGATGACTTTATCCACGAGGCACTAGCCATTTGCGCTGCTGCGAGTTGCGGTGACTTCCCTCGATCTCCTCGTGATGCCATTTCCGTCTCAGTGACGCCTTGGTCTGCCAATGTCCTTGGTGCAGCCTCTCTCCAGGGTAGCAGCGTCCCTCTGATCTTTAAGCGGATTCCATTCACCCAGTATGACTCAACCGCGGCCACCGTTGATACTGCGAGCTTTGTGACACTCCTACGCAGTTCAGGTACTCCCAAGACCCCAGTAATTTCCGGCGTGCTTGTGCTATCGCTACGTGACTTGAGAAATTATGATCTCGCCATTGAAGCTGCCTTACCAGTCGATCACAAAGATGGGGAAGGACATAGCATGTCGCATGATGACGCAGACGACAATGATGATGACGATGATGGTGACGATGACGACGAGGATCTCATTGACTCCAATGAGGATGAGGATGAAAGTGACGCTGGCGACGAAGTCGGTGATGATCCCGAGAGAACTAGCAGCTTCCGGGAGACAGCAGACGTCCACAAGTCGGACCCCTCAGACTCATTGTCTCGAGAGTTCGAGATTGTAGATGTATCAGAGATCGATGGGGCACCAGGTTCATCACCAAAGCCTGTCAATGCAAGTCGGCCAGCAGTCCATCCGCTTAACCAATTTTCTGTTGCACTGGCTCCATTTGCTTACAACCTTGTGAAGCGAGGTTTGGAGATTATCGAGGGAGATGTGGCGCTACTTGTTTGCCGCATTCAGGCACGTCAACGCGCGAGGGCAAGGATTCTAACAAAGCTCGTGCCGGGTCTGCGTGAAGGACTCCATACCCTCTCCCAACAGGCAGAATCCGAGTTGCTTTGGACCTTCCTCCCATGGCTTTCACTTTGTGCTCCTGTCGATGCCGCCAGAGCATTGACTACGTCCTCCCACAAGCTGGGTCCTCGGCGCCAACTTCATCCAATCAAAGCAGTGCTTGTTCTACGCGCAGCGCAACTGGTTTCGATGAAATATCACGGACTTTTACAGACTTCACTGGATGGAAACGCTTTAGACTCGCTGAACCCTATTGAGGGTGCCCTGAATCGTGCATACCAATCCTGCGCGTCAACAGTTGCACCACTTCTCTTGGACCCAGTTGCTGCCCAGTCGCACACACATGCTGATGCGGATTGCCTGCTCCAGGGTGTCCCGGCGAAGGTGCCTCTGACACGTGCAGTCGCCAGTGCTGAAGCTGTAATTTCGGCGCACGTCGCACCATTCTATCGCAGCCTGAGTGCCAGCAACTTACCGAAATTCCGCAGCTTCGGATCCGGTGGTCGTGCTCAGAGCGAATTTAGCACTACCTCACCCTCGCTTGCGGCGGCAATCTTCGTTGGCGTAGACGCAGCCCAACACTACCTTGAACATATTGTGCATCACACTGATGCGGTTTCGTCAACGACGGCTGTTCATGATCTCTTGGGTCAAAACTATCTCACTACACTAAGTGAGTTCTTTGCAACGAAGAAACAACTTCTTCAAGCCTCTGGTTCGCAAGCAGAAACGTTGTGCATCTTGGAGGCTTTGCTAACCCAGACACGTGAAAAGTTCCAGCGGTTCCTAAAGGTTTCCTCCCACTACGACGTCCCTGCACTAGTTGCAGCCACAGCTCCATTCGCGAGCGAGCTAGTTGCTGAACGAATTATTCTCAATGCAAAGGCAGGCCAGCATGCCGAAGTGCTGCGCACTTACTTATTAAAACTCAATCAACCAGCGAACGCCGAAAGCTACTGTACCTACGTACTGGGGGTCTGTGCTGAACGTATTCTCAACCAGCAACGAGCTTTTCATCAACAGCAGCTTGAGCAGGAGAAGCAGCAGAAGACGCAGGGACCTACCACCGACATGACCAGGCAAGATCAGCAAGGCTCTGATGAGCGCAACGATCCACTAAGCGACCCAGTGAGCGTCCAGGATATGAACGTTGCTGGCACTCTCTTGGAGGTGATCCTCAGCCCTGAGCACCGCGCCAAGTTTCCCTTGACGGACGCGGAACTAGCAGACGATGCCCGTCGTGCTGCCGCATTCAGAAGGCAACAGCTCCAAAAGCTACGCCAGGAGGGAGAGGATGATTACGAAGATGTTCTGGTGGGGACAGACGCAGCTGGCCATCAAGCCTGCAGGCCGTCAAGCGACCCAGAAACCAAATCCCCAGTGGCAACTGCTGATGAACCAGAGGCTGAGATTGAACTGCCTGAGAACGAAGGAACGAAGAGCTTAACAAGTCAATTGACAGCTCGTGGCTCTACGGCATCGAAGCCGGATTCGTGGCGTACACGTTTGCTCCATATCCTGGACAAGTTCGCTGCATTTATCGATCCAGTGCTCGTTGCAGCCAAGGTTCCTCCTGAAGTACCCTTGGACTTGCTGCTACCTTATTTCGAGAACACTTTGGGTGAAATCGACTTAACCCGTCGCTCAGCTCGACTTGCTCGAGCATTGGCACGGATGTTGTACCTTCGTACGAAGTTGGACCTGCTCCACGCACGATCGGCACACATCACACTAACCAACGAAGATTGCTGCCCAGAATGCCTCAAGCCGTTGGGTGACAAGACTGTGCTCGTGGTAATATCCCTTGCCTCACTCGTGGGTGGCGCCAACAAGCCTCTAGGTTTCACTTATACTCGAGGCTCTCGTGCTCAGTATGCTGGTCTACCTGGACATGTTGCTGCGGCAGTTGCTATGATGCGCCATCGAGAGTTTGGAGATCCTGTCCCCTCGAGTGGCCTCGTACAAAATGCATGTGGTATCCTTGTAACCAACACTGCTGAACATGTGGTTGTGCATCACAACTGCATCCGCAAGTTCATTAAACATGTTCAGGCAAAGCTCAGCAGAATCTAGTTGTCGCGAACTCGTGCTTCAGTCAGCTGTGCACCCATTTCGTTGATCGCTCAGATTTCACCCCGACTCACACACTTCTTGCCGAAGGTATCTGTATGTTTTCCATAAACTGTATTCGCTTGTGACAGTAGATCACTCATTAGTACGGGGAATCAGCTTTGCAGCGAGAAAATCTGGGCCAGGGCGGATAGGCATTGCGCAAGGGATTCAACTCCCGTATTGCTGAAGAGCAGTAACGCGGGTGAAATGACAGACACTAAAACTGACGACCGAGCAGTAATCATTGTAGACATGGATGACCCGTATGTATCATCCCTCATCAAAGAAGAGTTCGGGCTTTATCGCTCCGATAAGTGGAGGCTGGTAGATGCGCGAGAGAATGGAGTCGACGTCCAGGCCGAGATTGGCCAAGCCAAGCACGTTTTCCGGTGGGGCGAGTACGAGAACCTCGACTGGGACGCAATAGCAGCCGGAAAAATGTCCACTATGTGGTATATGAACGTAAGTAGCTCTATTTTTAATGTGTGCCACGCTGTGAAATACCTGAAATCTGAATTTTGCTGGAGGCTCATCACTCGTGCGAGCTCCACTAGAGCATCACAGGAATATTGCGTTGTCCCTCATGGAACCCACCTCCGGTTCACTGCACGACGCTCCCATGTAGCGAAGTGGTCTCATCCGCAAGGCTCAGATGGCAGCCTCAATCGCTAACCACGTCTCCAAATGCACGCAGCATCACGAGGATGAAGACCAGGACGACACCGATGATGATACTACAGATGAAGAAGAATTCATCAATGACAGTGACGATGATGCGGGTAGTGGCGCTGCTACAAGTACAGATGAAGCCGAAGATGATGAAGACGAGTCTGAACCAGAGACTAGTCAAGCTTCCTCTTCTGGGGGTGAGCCTGAGCAAAGTGAGGGTGAAGATTGCAACTCCCCGGCGGACTCTGACGCGGCAGTCGCGTTTGAAGACGAATCGCAAGATGATGATCATGATGATGATGGTGCAGTCTACACAATGCCAACAGACAAATGCATCTTGACAACGAATGTACCTGAAACTTACTACTTTGAGGTGACTGATCCGGATGAATTGGATGAGCTGTTGATCTGTGACTTGCCCGAGGTCGCAGAGATGGGCAACTACACTGAAGAAGAAAACAGAAAAGCCGGCCGAGTTTGGATCCTCAAGCCCTCGCTGACCAACCAGGCCAAATCCATCGTCGTCATCCCAACACTTGATAAGCTTCGTGAGGTTTTCGAAGATGAAGACGCGCTTACTATCCGGCAGTGGGTCATTCAACGGTATATCTCCAATCCTCTCCTCATTAGTGGTGGGAGAAAGTTCCATATTCGATGCCATATCTTTGCAGTCGGCTCATTGACTGTGTACTTCTCCACCCGAATGCTGGCGCTTTTTTCGCTCCTCCCGTATAACCTCTGCGACAGTGAAGCACCTGATGCAATGCATCTCACCAACGTCTGCTACCAGAAAGGCAAATTTGTCGCGTCAAATCCTAGCGCCCCATTTGACGAGCGTATGGCAGTTCTGCTAATGGAAGAAGCTCTGTCCATCTGGGCGCTCGAGCACCTCTACTTGCGCGATACCTGTTGGGACGAGCTTTTCGAACTGCACCACACCGCCGCAAAGCAACTCAATCGTGAAGAGACTGAGAGTGAGGATGACATTAAGGAGAATATTCAATCGGTGCTCAGTGGCTCACGCGCGGCATTCAAGCACTTCGCCAAATGTGCAGGAGTGGACGTGAATCAGACCTGTGGCTCTGAGGAAGCACGTCGGAAGCAGGCGAACTCAATCGCCATGTTCGCGTTGAATCATTTACAAAATCAGATTCAGCGCATTCTTGGTGAACTTTACGCTGGTTGCATGGGCGTTCACCACGTCCCACCTTTTATCCCATCTTTAACCCGAAACAATGCAACCAGCGAATCTAGCGAAGCGGACAAAGCCCTCGAACTTGAAGCGAAGGAAACGCTAAAACGATCCAGCGGTTCCATCCATATGAGTGCTTATCGTCCGCTACGCAATACTAGCGAACTGTACGGGATTGACTTTATGGTCGATGACACGTTCAGGGTATATCTTCTCGAGGTGAATGCTGGCCCGGACTTTGGTCAAACGGGTGCACGGTTACGTGCTGCCGTTTGTCGTCCCATGGTCAGAGGCATGACCGAAATTATCACACACCATCTATTCCCTGAACATAAGCGACGCTGTGAATCCCCTTTTGCCGAATCGGCCCGTATCGTTTATGAGGCCATAAACAAGAAATCCTCCAGCGAAGCAGCTCCCAAGAGTGAGGCTCAGGCTGATCAATCAGCAGCCCATGCATCTGAGGAGTTGCGAGAGCGCCTTGTAACTTTGGAGGTAGAACGACTTTATGGTGCCGAGGATGTGATAACCTTTAACAACGTCGCCAAAGTCGATCGTAAACTGGCGTTTGAACTTATTAATGCGGAACTGGCATGGCTTGAGGGTTTCGACACATTGAATCCAGATGCGCAACTTTTTGGAAACTACACAAAGGGCGGGGTTGCTATCAACTTAACCCAACGACCTGGCGGCTTCTTATCTCCAGCAGTTGCGCACTTCTTGCCAGTTCTCCATATTGATTACAATATCCCACAGGACTAAGACTTGCAATTTTTCTGTTTATCATCACTCAGACTGAGTTATCAAAGAGGAAACTTATCATTCATAAACATTTATATACATGCTTCAGAAATATGTGGCCTTATTTTTAGGCACGACTAATTATCCGTCTCAGCTTACCGACCTATCCGACTTCGAGAAACACCTGATCTCCACCGCAACTTGAGGGGCGAGACATGCGAGTAGATTGAAAATACGACAGAAAGCTTTCGGAACCATACCCATTGTGAGCTATGTAACCGCATGGCCGAATCAGCAGCAATCGGGGCGTCGGGTAAGGCGACCGCAACATCAGTCGTTAGGCCTTGAGTAGGACCTCTCCAAAACGATGACCACAGACCATATGTGAATTTACCATAGTACTTCAAGTACAACGGAGCCGACACGAGGTGAAACAAATAGATATCAGCCGCTAAGGCATTGGCACTTCTAACAGTCGATTTGTCCAACTGGCTCAGCCACTGACTGACACCTCGACTCACAGCAATATGATTCGGATGTCCCGACACACCGCGCTCGTCGAAGGTTAGAACGATCAACCTTGAAGGCGACTGCATTTCAGAGGTGAGCAAACCCGCTTGCTCAGCATAGGTTTGAACTATTTGACTTACTTTAGTCAATGGCCAAACGGTTTGCATTCCGTCCTGTAGCTCAGGAGTGTTGACGCACTGGACCCTGTGGAACCCCAAGGCTTCGGCGCTCTTGGAGAGCTCCTGCTCACGGATCAAACCCAGCCCATCTGCATTTCCATTGGAGAGACAAAGCAGGTGCAATTGGCTGTTAGGTATCGCAGCCACTGTGCGTATCGCGGGAACAAAGAACATAGCCTCGTCATCAGGATGAGCGATCACCAGAAGCAGTCGGGTCAGCATATTCATGGGTAGCACTTCTCGTGTAAATGGACATGTGTGGCTTGTCAAGGCAGATTGCGTCGTCTTAAGTAGCTCTCTGTAGCTCCTCCAGGACCACCCAAGCCCAAGCGCGAGTGCAACGACGAGAAGTCCGATTCCCAGTTGACTTACAGTGGAAAGGTTGGCGGACGGATCTCTGAACATCCTGTGTATGCCAGGGGCTTGGGACAGCGCTAGTGGCGACTAACGGAGGAAACTGGTCCGGTTACTTCGGAATCAGCCCGGGCTGGTACCCAGTATGCGAGTTAAAACCACGTGTTTACAAGTGTGGGGATCGTTACGAGCATTTTTATCAGGTGATGGAAATATGGATATGTATCGACTGTATTGACTAGAAATTCAAATGAATCAATTCTAAGTATATGGCATTATTATATGCATCCTGTTATTCCGAAATGTATAGGCACATGTTCTCGAAAATCGCGCGCAAGACTCTCCAGTCGGTGGCCCAGTCACGCCAGTTCTCGTCAAGGGCTGCGTCTCAGTTCCTTGTGTGTGGTAACTGGAAGTGCAATGGCTCCGAGAATGGTGTCGAGTCGTTCTTGAACCAAATCAACTCCGCCAAGCTCGCTCCCAACGTTCAACTCGCCATCGCACCCAGCAACCTCCATGCCCAGTCGTTCCTCAAGAACCTTCGCCGCGATGTAGGTGTCGCATTGCAGGACGTGGCAGTGCCCAAGACAGCTCCTCAGACAGGCCTTGTGAGCACCACTATGGCCAAGGACGCTGGCGTTACCTACACGATTATTGGCCATTCGGAGCGACGTGCTGCCGGTGAGAGTGATGCCTCTGTCGCTGAGAAGACCAAGGCTGCCGTTGAAGCAGGTCTTGTTCCCATCGTCTGCGTTGGTGAGACTCTTGAGCAGCGTCAGGCCGGCAAGACTGAGAGCATTGTCTTTGCGCAGCTCGCACCCGTGAAGGAGGCACTCGGTGGCGACTTCAGCAAGGTCGTCATTGCCTACGAGCCCGTTTGGGCAATCGGTACCTCAGTCTCGGCCCAGCCTTCGGATGCTGAGGCTGTGATCAAGGCTATCAAGACTGTTGTTGGCGATTCTACTTCAGTCCTCTACGGTGGATCGGTCTCGCCTACTAACGCTCAGGCTTTGGCTGCAGTCTGTGATGGCTTCCTTGTTGGTGGGGCTTCTCTCGAAGCGGGTTCTTTCCTGAACATTGCCGACGCAGCAGCGTCCGTCGCCCCCACAGGTGCAGTCCGCCGTACCAAACTTGGTAAGCGCCCTCTTCGCGTTGGTATCAACGGTTTCGGCCGTATCGGCCGTATTGCGGCACGCATCATGTCAGAGGATCCTGAGACCGAGCTTGTTGCAATCAATGATCCCTTCATCACTGCTGACTACATGGCCTACATGACCAAGTACGACACTGTCCATGGTATCTACAAGCGCCCGATCGATTATGATGTTGAGGGTGACAAGGCTTCACTCATCATGAATGGTGTTCGTGCCAAAGTCATGCAGGAGAAAGAAGTCAAGAGCATTGACTGGGAGTCGGAGGGTGTCGATGTCGTTCTTGAGTGCACTGGTAAGTTCAAGTCGATCGCTACTGCTGGCCAGCACAAGGCACCCAAAGTCATCATTTCCTGCCCTGCTGACGATGCACCTACCTTTGTCATGGGTGTCAACCAAGATAAGTACGAGCCTTCAATGCGCGTCGTGTCCAATGCTTCCTGCACTACCAACTGCCTCGCACCTATGACTAAGGTCCTCCACGATAACTTCGGCGTTGTCTCTGGCCTTATGACTACTGTGCATGCGGTAACCGCAACTCAAAAGACTGTTGACGGCCCTTCTTCCAAGGACTGGCGTGGTGGTCGTGCCTCCAACAACAACATCATTCCGTCTAGCACAGGAGCCGCCAAGGCTGTGGGTCTCGTCATCCCTGAACTGAAGGGAAAGCTTACCGGCATGTCTTTCCGTGTCCCAACCCTTGACGTTTCCTGCGTTGACCTGACCGTCCAGCTTGCTAAGCCCACCACTATGGACGAGATCAAGTCCCTGATGAAGGCAGCCTGTGAAGGCCCTATGAAGGGTATCCTTGGCTATACAGAGGACCAAGTCGTCTCTACTGACTTCACCAGCGACCGCCGTTCATCCATTTTCGATGCAAAGGCGTCCATCATGCTCAACCCGCAATTCGTGAAGGTTGTTTCTTGGTACGATAACGAGATGGGCTACTCCGCACGTCTCATTGACCTGGCAAAGCACATCACCAAGTAATGGACTTGAAAGCCGGTCCTGTAGAATGGTGGCACCCTGAATCCTCAGTGTCATGTGTGACAGCTAGCCTTCTCACCTTTGATCTTACGATACAAAGCGTGTATCGAAGGACAGCAGGTGCAGTCAGCAATAAAGTTATGACTTATCTAAAAGCATTTATTGGGAGAACGGGCAATGGCTCCTGCGGCCAACGAGATCAAATGGCATTCGAGTGATAGTCGATTTCTGCTTGGCAAGACAACCCCCATAGTGACCTTTGTATGAACTATACAGGATGTTATTAATAATACTGAGAAGGTCACATGGGTGGGGATGTGAACTATAATAGTAACTTCCAAACGGACTAAGTAATTAACTTCGACGCGAGTGCTGAGTTGGCATGGAAAGAGCACGCCATTCAGGACGCAAACAAAATGGGAAACGAAGACTTGTCGCTGAATGGAAGTTATACAAGGGAGTGGTGTTCAAAGGAAACGTGAGATCAATGATTGTGAGATCAGAGGAGGAAACAAGAGTGAGGTGCAGGATCGAGATGGATATAACAAATCCATAATGAAATACAAATGTACGCACGGAGCAATCGATCAGACACCCTTTGCGACGTAGTAGTTACTCAATCGTACATATACTGTGGATTCGAGTGTTCGCTATCAATAAAAATCACAATCATGGTGGCGCGGAAAAGGCGCATCGCTGGGTTCAGAAGCCTGAGAGCAACGTTGCGCACAGGATAATGTGGGACAGCCGAACCACGACCATAAACAGTGCAAATGGTGACAAAGTACAACCGGGATGAAAGCTAAGTTGGGATGCGGGGAAATTTGAAGATGAGGGAGATGTGGAACATACCAGCGTTTTGAACATGACATCAATGTTACCATAGAAGACCACGGTGACGTATGAAACAGTACCACGCATCATACTCCTGAACTTGCGGTTAAGTATGGACTGTTTTGTTGGACTTCTCCAGATCAGCCAAGTAGTGGATAGGACGGATCGCCTTCAACTCATCGAGGGACAAGGTTTTTGTTTTCGAACCCCCGTTAAGATCGTGTAGCAGTTTCGCGTAGAATGGTAGGGAAGTGTCGTTGCACAGCGGAAGAGGAGATTGCTGTTGAGCGCACACTTTGCCATCCGCGATCTGGTTCATATCCTGAACCAACTTTCTCAGTCCTTCAATGAAGCTCGTATCGCGCTCGGTTTGCGTGAACATAGCGCTGGTTTGCTCAGCCAGTTTGAGCGAAGTCGAGGAGGTGTCGGCATAGTGCTTGGCTGAGCTAATTCTCGTTTGCGTATGCTCTTCAGATGGCGGCACGAGTTTATATGTGTGGGCGAAGTCTATCATGATGGTGGTTGCCAGATCTGTTCGCTGCTGCACTGATTGGTTGGTGGCTAAGGCCGTAGTGGCATCATTGCGCTGACCACTGTGGATAATATTTCGCGCGTACTTACTAAATGTGACAGGGAGACTGTGTAACACATGGTCAGAATCCGATAACGTAGTTGACTGTTGTCCCTCAACGGTCGACTGTTTCGACAACCGCTGAATCTCACGCTTTAACTCTGGACTTAGGCACGACATCAAATACTGATTGGGATCACCTTCATACGCTAGAAGGACAGATGCGGCGTAGAAATTGTGTGTCGGATACGTTTCAAGATGAGAAAGTAACCGCGTCAACTGATCACGAATCCGTTGCTCCGGTGAAGGACAACCTAGCGCTTGGCGCATTTCATGGAAGTGCCTCCGAAGGAGCTCCTGATCTGCAAGTACAGCGGAGACCTTCTGAAAGATCTCGTCTGGCGTGCTATTGGCGTCCACCTTGAAGTTCCTTGACTTGCCTAGAATCCGCTTTGCGGCTCTAACCTGTGCCATCTTGAGGATTTCGATCGCAGACTTGGCATCAATTGAAGATAGGGATACAGCTTGTGAGCCCTCCACGTCTGTCTGACATTGAACTCGTGAATTTGAAGGTAGAATCGACTCGATTGTTTCAATCAAGCGCCTGCGATCCAGCAGCTCATTGGTATATCTAAAGAATGTGCACAGGCCTCCTTGCACTTGCTCTGGGGTCCCGAGCGCTCGACCATATTGCTTTCCATAAACTTCATAGGTTTCGGTAACAGGGTCATAAACACGCATGCCTGTGATACGATAGCCGATCGTGCTCTGTGCAATATGATTTCTGATTTCAGTGCGAACCTTTGTCGCGGGAGCGTAGTCGTCGAAGGTGCGGACGCCGACTTTGATATCGATAATACATGGCTTACTAAAGCGAGCTGTCTCGTCCTCAAGAATCACATATCCTAATGTGTCGTTTTTGTGCGGATTTGGGTGCGGTAGCCTCGCGTAACCAATGTAATGAGGCACATACTCAACCAATGACCTCAGATTGTCATCCTGATCTAGATCTGCATAGAAACGTCTCTCCACTTCGCCTTTATAGCCACGCCCGAGTGGCTTCAGGATAATCGTACGGTCACTTGCAAGCCTGAGAACACTCGGCTTGTTATCGCTGATGCCGTGACCTCCTACCTGGTTTCCAAACTTGAAAGTTAATACTTCATCTTTGCTTGAGCCGGGGTTTCTGGATTCGGAAGGATGTCGACCCTCCGTCTCACCAGCCCTTGCTTCGCGTGCATACGCGCAAACCGTGTCCGCGTGGAACACGTCAAGCTTTAGGGCCAACAATGTGGTGGAACATGTGATGCCGCCCCAGAGTGCCCAGCGTCTTAGAGTTGAGACGTGCGTTTTTAGAAACATGGATGTAGAGGTGGATCTGGCAGAGACATTGCATATAAAGTTCAGTATTCTGCTCATATATGCTACTCTAAAGCTGGAAATAACTAACTTTAAGACGTATGTCTTACTGCTCCTGCTGTTTTTTGCATTGAACGTTGTGTGTTTCGATAGACAAATTTTGACTTCAGAAGGGGTACGCGTGGCTGACTCTAGGACATCGACACGTGGATGCTTGAAAAACTCTGAAACTTTAAGGACATACTTAACAAGTGCAGGCCAGCCGATGAGTGGAAGTCTGCCTGCCCAAGATGTTCTCGTTGGCACGTCATGTATATGCTCGGAGAAAGTGTCACGGCAGACTTTTCCAGAACAGGGGGTGGTGGAATATTCGGAGAATGAGGACGAGCAGCATTGGCGAATATCGAAAATGGAGTGATATCGTGTTGTGTTGAGATTTGAAGTGTATTACAACGACCTGTATTAGTGGGATCCTTTCGAAACCCTCTACAAAACGCCGGATCGTCCTCCATTTGTCTTGCAAAATATGCCTGGCAAGTCATAAGGAACCTTCCCCCTGTTTTCACTCTCCGCTCGAGGCTTTTCTGGGTCGCTTTAAGTTCTTGACGGCCCTGCACCGCCCGGCCGCTGCGTGTTTCCGCTTTGCTCTTTCAGTGGGTACCACATATACTGGGTGTAACACGATGGAGCGATTGAACGTAGAGAACTTCGCAAACCCACTCCGACTCTGGAGTACGACCTCTCTTGTGAAGACAGGCGAAGTGTTCTTGGGTCACAGCCCTGACTCAGTTGAGTCAGTTGTGTAGTCCTGAACCATTCTCACACCGTTCCAACCCCACGAACATCACCGTGTGTAGACTTGTGGCCTGCATTATTGCTGTTACTGCTGTGTGTCAGGCGTCGCCAGAGGCACACATCATCGCTTCAGCCTCCTATCGCCCACGTGCCTATCACGTCCCGGATAGTTGTGCTCTGTCGTGCAACTTCGTAGCCAACCCAGAGTGATTCGTGCCAGGACGAGCGCTTCATATATACCCTTCGTCTGCACGAACCTGCTCAGTTATACTAAGGCAAACAGAGCCAGCCGCTATTACACCTCCTCCTTGCATTTGAAGTAGACCTTTGTTCAAGCGACCCTAAGCTGATAACCTCTGCAGTAGGCCGACCTGCCTTTGTTGAGACTGGAATTCTTCATAGGAGGCAGTTGATTGCAACGAGTGCATTCTTATAGTTTCGTTAGTTTACTTGCGTCCACAAGGTCATCCTCAAGCAACTAGTATGACCACCCCTGCAGCGATCCCCCAGGTACCCACAGATCACCCAGCACCACCGCAGCCACCTAGGCCCAAGCAAACCGCAATGGACTGGCTGCGGACCCACTTTGGGGCAGTCTCCAAATTCTGGCACGGCAAAAAGTATGAAATCTCGCGCGACTTCGTTTCAGGTGGCATAGCTGGTGCCGTGTCCCGCACAGCTGTGGCTCCCTTGGAACGTCTCAAGATCATGTACATGGTTGGTGGACCTCATTACAAGGGAATGCCAGTCAAAGAAGCTCTGATTAGGATAGGTAAAGAAGAGGGTCTCGTTGGCTTTTTCAGAGGCAACGGCGCAAACGTTGCACGCATAGTGCCATTCACTGCGATTCAGCTGTCGGTGTATCCAATTTTCAAGTCGATTGCCACTGAGAATGACACCCGAAAACTCACCAAGCCTGCTCGTTTTGTTTGCGGTGTGATGGCCGGTATCCTGGCATCCGTCGCCACCTATCCTTTGGACTTCATCCGATGCCGGCTCTCGATGCAAAATAAGCAGAACTTGATCTACAACGGTGTGATCGACGGAATTGTGAAGGTTGTCAAACAAGAGGGCTTCTTTACGCTCTACTCCGGTCTCGCACCCACTATCCTTGGTATCTCTGCATACGCAGGCATTCAACTAAGTGTGTACGACTTGACAAAGGACATCATGACTAAGCTTCACAAAGACGGCCAAAACACCGAGTTTGACTTCTTTGTAGCCGGTGCTTGGGCGGGACTGGTTGCACAAACGGCAGCTTTCCCCATTGAACTCATTCGTCGCCGCATGCAGGTGCGTGGCTTTGAGATTGGTGGGGTTGACTCAAGCGCAGCAAAGTCAAAAGTGGGCTTTGTGTCTGAATTTTTCAATGTATATCGAGCAGAGGGCATACGTGGCTTGTATCGCGGACTCGTGCCCAACTATCTCAAGATCATTCCAGCTGTGGGCATCAACTTCCTAGTCTTCGAAGAGATGAAAGCCCTTATTAACAAGTACGTTCCAGACAAAACTAAATCAGAAGCTTCAATGACTCCAACCAAGGCTTAACTCAATTGATTCTCAGGTGTTACGCACACCTGTTCGTCATAGTAATTTGATAGATCCAGAGCTGGACACCCTTGGTAATAGTGCGCCAATAGATATTGAATCTACACATCGATACACTACATTGCCCTCTTATCTTAGCTGCTTATTCCGATTATGTTTCCCAGCAATAGACAGCTTATGTTACCCTTGATATGTTGCAAAGCATTGCTACTCCCTAGCTAACTCACATTATGATAGATTGCAACATGAGCAGGCATTGTCTTTATACATTTATGCTAGGTGAGAATGTGTGCTACTATAGACGAGTATGTCAAATCCTTAGTCGACATTATCAGGATCAACTGTTTCGGTCTGATCAGGGACCGGCATGCGGCGACTGCGCAGCGTTGAAGCCGCCTTAGGAGATTCGGCTTTTGTCTCAGCAGTTGTAATTGCTGGCTTTGTTGCCGCAGCATCGGATTGTCCAGTCGTAGCTGTTTGACCTGTCGTTTCTGCTGACTGCGTGGCGCCTTCAGGCTTGATAGGATTACCGTTGCTGTCGAAAGCAACACCAAACTCATTCACGCGAGAGTAGTCTGTACGATAAACCCACTTTTGGTAAAGGAAGATGAGGAAGACAACGTCATCACGGAAGCACGCAAGTCTGTGAAGTGTCGGCATCTTGATGATGAAAGCGAAGATATCATCAATGAAGGTATTTAAAGCCTTGAAGGTCAGCATCTTCCAAGGGAGATGGGCAACGGACTTGAGCTTATAGTTGAGATAAAGCTGAGGAAGCATGGTAATGAAGCCAAACATGTAAATGACGCTCACAAGTGAGCCAATAATCCACGAGTACCAAGACTTGTGAGTCTCGTAGACAAGTGAGTAGACCGAATAACCAATCACAATGGGGATGAGAAGATACGACAAATAGCGAGATGCGACGCGATCGTACTTGTCAGTAAGCTGGTCAATAGACAGCTCACTGTCTGGCTTGGTTTCGATTTCCTTCAAAGCCTTTTGTTGCTCCTCATTCAAGTCTTCAATGGAGACGAATGGGAAGGATGATTTGAGCTTAATGCGATCAGATGACTTCGTAATCTTCCAGAAACCAATCAAAACCTCAATGCCTGAAGACAATATGACCATCCACGTCGTGTCATTGTCAAGCAAATACAAGAAAATAACAAGACTCGACGCCGCGTTGAAGACAATGGAGCTGAACGAAAGTCCTTGTCGATTCGTTGACTTACGCCAGAAATCGATATCTGAGTGGAATGCCAAAAAGTCGAAAATCATGTGAAGCGTTGAGACAACAACCATTAAGCCAATGAGCCAAGGATCGGTCTCAAGTAGCATACGCTTGACTTCCTCCATCTGACTTTCAGACTGACCCAATCCTGCGGCGTCCATCATTTTAGCCTGGTCCAGCATTGAGCGCGCAAGTTGTGCACGGAGAAGTGAGGTGGGATAGACTGAGAAGTTGATTGGAATCGAAGCAATGGTTGAGTTGAGTGGGATCCAGGAGGACTTCAGCTGCCAGAACTCATCGAAGTAGCAAGGCGGTAGGTAATGACCCGTTGTCATGACTTGATACAGGGGGGCGATAGGAGCAGGAATACCACCTTCGAACATGTTGAAGTCGTGAACGAAGCGAAGGGAGGCAGTAGGTTGCCAGTACGAAGCATACGGTTTGCCCAAAGCTTCTTCCTGAGCCTCTCGAGCGAAGCGCGCTTCTTCGGCGCGCTTCTCCTCTTCAGACAGTTCGCTGTCTTCAAGCAGGTTGCGATACTTGCGAATTGGCTTTGGAGGCTGGTATACGTTCACCTGACGAGACGTATGGATTCGATTTGGATCCAGCACCAGATCGGTAACATCTGGACCGAACATGTCTACTGATTTTGCGGGCGTTCGATTGGTGACTCGTGTAAAAAATGCGTGGGCCCAGACCGTACCGTTGTTGCGAGCGTGTTCGAACAGTGGCTTGGAGAGTTCTTCCAAGGTACGATTGACCTGGGGCCGGTAGTTGCGTTCATTCCAGTCGTATGTCAAACTCTTTTCGGAGTACGCAAGCACTGAGTAGGGATCAGAGCCGCTGTCCAGGACCTTCATGGACACGGTGGCGTTAGCGCTGAGGTATACATCGAGGTGGAACGTCTCGTGATTTCGCCAAGCGTTCCTAAACGTTGTCGGGAGATTGTGGGGAGTCGCTCCAGCCTGCGGTTGCGGAGTACCATGTCGGGGTGCTTCCGCCTGCGGGACGTTATTACGATTCATGAGGGTGCTAACGAGCCACCACATGGCGATCATGCGTACGACGCCCATGATTGTGCCTGAAAAACCATTCTGGCGACCGCCGCCCTCTTGCTGAGCCGCCGCTGCGCCATCTGGTGTGTCCGGCATTCTGCGTGGGAAAAATCTGGACTAGATTTCGTGGGAGCGCACGTGGTAATGTCAGGAGCATAATATGAAATGTGGTTTGTGACGGACTGAAACATGCATTGCATCATTTTGTAGTTGCATATACGGGATCAAATATCCGGATCTACTCTGGATGGAAATGAGGAATTCAAGGAAAAATTGCCAAGGTATAAACGGCTTGAAACGATGGCAACACTCACGAAGATTGCGCAGCAAATTAATGATCTGGATCAAAGGTTCGGTGTGCTTGAGGCCAAGCTGGGTGTTAAGCGTGGAACCAACCCGCAATCCAGCCTTCCAGCGCCTACTCAGATCCAACCCAAGCCTGCTTCCCAGGATACTCAGTGCGGGGAGCCCGAGGCGAAGCAGATCTCGCCCCGAGATTCACCCCAGTCCTCGCCTAAGACTGCCTCAGGCTCGGCTCCGGGCGGTGGCATGGTCTCCCGCCGCGAGATCGTGACTAAGGAAGCGGTCGAGGAGAAACTCAGAAACGCCGTTTATAATCATGACGAGTACATTCCCTCTGTGCGTGCCTCGGATGAGGTCACGGAGAATGAGAAGCGCATGATCCAGCTTGCACAAGAGAGCGGACTGAAGACAGCTATATTCTGGCGATGCCCCTCGGATTACTATGATTGGGAACTCGAACAGCGACGCGCGTATCTCAATGCGCCCACGACTCATTACCTCTGCAAGACGATCGTCATGAATAACACCAAGTGCCCCCACACAAGTACGTAGATATGAATCACTGACAACTGCATAACTGAAACGGAGGTCTTGTCAAGATGATCAATGAAGATGGTTGTGATGCTGGTTGTGGTTGTGGAGCTCCACAATCTCAGCGAGGGTCACCCCTAACAGTGTGAAACTTGGACTGCCTCAACTGTTCGATCGATGGATACGGTAGTGTCACACTCTTCTCCTAGAGCTTCTGCTGGGACACACTCCCACCGCATTGAACTGAGTGCCCAACAAGAGCGCCGCCTTACGTTTTACTGACTCACCCCCGCATCTAGACTTCGGCGATGTCAAGGACTCAAAATACTACATGGTCATTGTGCAGTATACTGCTCGCCTACATAATGAGAAGATTGCTCAGGCCATTCGCTCCCTGTACACCGATCCTGCCTGTCCTCCCCCTTCGAAGAAACAGTACAACTTCCGTCTCTGCTCGCCCGAAGACAACGAACGCCTGACGGGCTATACTCACAATGGCGTGACTCCTCTGGGTACGCGAGAGAAACTCCCGATCATCATGTCGCACCTTATTGCGGACCTCAATCCTGCATTCTTCTGGCTCGGAGCTGGTGAGGTTGATCTCAAGCTGCGAATATCCTTCAAGGAATTCGTCGAGCACTTCCAGCCCTTAATTGCGGATATCACTTACCCCGAAGGCGCCGCTGCGGGTGCTGGCAACGAATAATAGTAGTAGTACTACTCGCATGATATCTCAATTGTCACTAATCCAATATATGTCTATCAGCACCTGTGTGTTGACCCGAAAGTTTCAGCCAGCCTCTTGAAGAAATGAGATTTGTTCCACATTTTCACAATTCGGACATCTCACGATGGAGATTGGCGATGCGCCCTATTTTATCATATTCAGGTATGTCCCCTAGCGAATACATCGATTAGCTTACGTTCAAGTGTATGCAATCGCTAACTCACCGTAACTGCTTACCCCCACGACCACTCTAGTGAGTCTCCGACCCCAGGTAAGTGCAAAGTTGAGTGGCATACAAGCATCCGCACAACATATGATGCCGAGGTGAACATCGTAGGCCCGCCTGCGGATGAATCTCTCGTTAGTTCTGCTGAAAGGCTCGCGAGAAGGCTCTGCAGCATGTCTAACCTAAGTGCGGAGTATCTCGCGCCTTACTTCTCGGTATATTGTGCTGCAGTACACAGAGTGCTCCCGATGCCTCCAGGTGATGGAGGTATATGGAATTTCACTGACCTCGTTGCAGCATGCCTACAAGGCTGCAATCTGTCTGACTCGTCAATTCTGGGCGACTGGTACAATATGTGTTTAGCGAGGAGTGAGTGCACAAGACTGGTTGGCAGCTGGTATCGAGCTGCCATGGACTTCACCGTGGGTGCCAAGGCGGACTCGATGATGAACAGCGTATGGGACAGGTACTTCCCATCCTCCGACCCAGAATCCAATTCTCAAAGCTGGATGTTCCATTGGTGGGATAGTTGGCAGCAGCAGCTCTTCCTCTCATTTGTGTTGCAAGCGCCTCTGTTCTATGTTGGTGTTAGACCTTCCGCTGCATATGAGTGTCGCACACTTATGGGTATCCAGCGACGCATCCAAGATGATGGAATTGCCTTGGAAGATGCATTCTGCGAATCAATCGCTAGAATTGTCAGGACCGCTCAGCAGCGAGTTCGTATCAACGCTCCACAAAATGGCCAAGCCCAGTATATTTACAGAACGTATAGTACGTGGACTGCAACACCCGCTTTCAAATATACTGGTGTTGCAGCAGAACCAGTGCATCCTTTCGAGTCGCTAAAGGCGTGGGCAGTGCGAGGTATTTCTGTGAAAGCCAATGAGGCGATCGCAAATGTTGGGCTATCATTGTGGCCCAGCGCTTTCCTGCTCGCAGAATACTTATTCGTTAACGCAACCCATATCTCGGAGCTGTTATCATGCGGTGGGAAGCCTCTTAGCATTATCGAGCTGGGCGCCGGAGCTGGACTCACGGCAATTCTAGGGCGTTGTGTCATTCCAAACGAGTATCCCTACCATGCTACCGACTACTTGTGGAAGGTGCTCGAACTCCTTCAAATTAATTTAAATGATCTTGGTATGCAAGTGCGGCCGGATAATGAAGATGTGACACTCGATCTCAGTACTGATGATGAAAGTGCTGAAACGTGCGATGAAGAGGAATTTGAAGAGCTCATGGCGTCGATACGCAGGCGGATGGATGCGAAAGTCCAGGATTACACTGACTATTCCAGTGAGTACGACCAATGCAAGCATGTGTCAGCAGCACTTCAGCGCCACGTTCGAGAGTTGTCACTTGCTCGTCTGGTCTCGGATGCAATGAGCAATATCGCCCATGCAAATGCGGCCACTGAAGCCACAGAAACTAAAATGCCGGGACCAGACACCTCCATTGCGGCTGGTTTGGGCAATGAGGTCCATCATGTCGCTGATCGAACCAACCTTGAGAACATCCAAGCTAAAGCGCAGGTGCGAATTGTGAATGTCTCTACAATGAACTGGAGTCAAATGCATGAATGTGTGTCGCTTTCAGAAAAGACCACTGAGGATGAGCTCCTCTCAGCTCTTTGGAATAAGTACCAATACGGTCTGGTGATTGCAGCCGACTGTATTTACGGTCCAGAACTCGCAGAGCATTTCTCAAAAGCAGTTTCCCTATTATTGAAAGCAGCTGCGAGATCCCCTGAATCAGAGAGGCCGAAGTACGAGCCCCACGTGATTATGGCAATGCAGCTGCGTGCGCCCGAAACGTATGCCTTGTTCAGAGAAATTGCGCCGAAGATGGGATTGGAAATCGAAATGCTCGATTTGGCATCCATTCCGCACCTGTTCGTCGATGCGTATTCTCGTCAACTCATGATGATCATGAAGATATCACTGCGCAAGCACGATTAGCAATTGATACCATGCGTGTACATCCGTCCGTAGTGATTTCCCGAAGAGTCCTCATGCTGGCTGGGGTGTAGCAAATATTACGCATAAAAGACGCCCTAGTTTAGCCCGATGAGGCTAAAAAAATTGCAGTTCAGCGTAAAGGCAACACTGTTCGGTGTTTCGGAATCGGGCGATCGACACATCGAATGAGCTCACAAAGCGAATCATCGCGGGCGGACCCGCAGGGTGGAGTCGATGACTCGATCCTATCCCGGGTGCAAGGTTGGATTGCCGCGTTCAAGACGAAAAACAGCCTCTTTAGCCAGAAGTTCGAAGCAAAGTCCGTCGCCTCAAGCAACGGGACCGACGCGACCGAGATGGAGCGCGCTGAGGGCAGTGAGATTGCTGCAGGGGTAGACAGCGAACATATCCCACAGATTGACTCACAGATCGGGGCGCAGACCAATTCCAGACCCAATACCAGCACTCATCAGTCGGAGAACTCCACAATCCCTTCGAGCACGAGTGCGGCCACGGTTGAGGAGAGGCCCCAGCCGCAGTGCAACTGCTCGCTCAGAGACATGTTTGGCAAACTACGCAAACTGCTTAATACTGATGACAAACCCAAGGTGTTTCGCGTGAGCCAGGCAGCGCAACAGGTGCAGGCGCGCCGAAATGCTTTGGAGATCGAGGAACGTGTAGCTCAACTACCATCGCTCACCTCAACGAACCGCGCCCGACTTGAACGGGGCACAACAAATGTAGACGAATACCTTAGAGAAAGCAACTCGAAGTGAGTCAGTGTTTTTTTGATCATGAACATGATTCATTCACTGTGAGATTACCACATGGTCAATTAGAAATTTGCCTCATAAAGCTGTGTATATTAGACAATCTGGATTTTCACTGACGGAAGCTAGCCGACGAGGTGATTGGGGTGGATAAGCGTTGCGGTAACGGAGATTTTCCGCGCGTTGGCGTGGCCGATCGCGGGCGGAATGTTGATCCAAAGGCAATTACAGGCCTGGACGGATCTGTCCGCGCGGATGTTGGAGTAGGTGGGCGGACCGTCGTAGTTGAACTCTTGGCAGCGGGCCTGACTGCTCCAGACGTGTCACTTGGTACAGCTGACCGTCTGACCGGAGGTCCTCGCTCGAGATCCCATGCTGGCGCTGGATTGGTAACTCGAGGAGAGGCAAGTCCAGCACCGTGCACAACCGGAGTATGGATCGGGACGTAAGATAAGCCAGCAGCCTGCAGCAGTAGCTGAGAGAGGTTGATATTCGGATCGACTATGCTGGATTGTCCGCCAGGCACGGCTGTCGGAGCCGAGTCAACCGAAGCATAATTTGCAACCATAGGACGTTGAGGAGAAATGGTCGCTAAAGCGATGTTAGGATAATATACAGCTTGAACAGCACCACGCTTCTCGACGGGGCCTGAAACCACTTTATCGTCAGGCTGAACCTGATCGTAGTTCGCCAGGGTTTGAGGAACGGGCATAGGCAGGGGAACAACTGGAATTGGCATGGCTATTGGGACACTCGCTGGCAACGAAGCCGTAGGAAGTGATGAATCCTGTGCTGATGGTAAAGCAATTGGTGAAAATCGAATACTGGCTTCGTCCCTGCGTTCGGACGTTGCTGTTGGCATGAGTGGCTTTACACTTGGCGGCTGGGGAGATACATTTCTCGTGTCTGCCTTCTCAACAGCCTTAGAGAATTGTGTCAGCAACTCAGCGTACTTTTCTGGGGGAAGGGCGGCGTCACGTGCCAACTTATGGAACTGCTGCTCTCCTCCCACTAATCGAACGCAAACACGAACAGGATCATCGACTGGAGACGTCGTTGATCGACGCGATCTACTATCACGCCTCGGTACGTTGATCACAGCAGGACCCTCGGGCCGCGCCACGCTCTGTGGAGGTGACTTGGGTGGCGGAGGAACCGTCCTCACAGAAGCCGTTGGAGTGGTGGGTCGTGGTGTCTCAGGTTCGGAAACAACAGACTGAGTGTTGAGTTGAGGGCTTGGCTGAGTCTGTACCATGCGTCGGATATGCTGAGGGCTCGGCCGCCTAGGAAGGAATATGGGCTTGCTGACGGTCGCAGGTGCCGGGCGGACCTCTGCTGCTAGTGGCTGGGGCGTTGTGCTAACCAACGAATCTTTCAGCTGTGGAGTCTTTTCTGCCTCATTATCCTTTACAGGATCAGAGCTGAATGGCAGGTGTGGTTTGGTTGTCTGGTCGCTCGGGGTAGCTCGATCAGACCTCCTTGCGGTGATAGCTGTAAGAGATGGGCCTGTCCGAGCCTCTTCTGCGTCTTCAGACGCTAACAGCTGGATTAATAGCTCTGCTTCGTCAAGAGAAGCATCATGCCGCTGATTAGAGGCCTGGATCCCGGAGACCTCTTCTGGCGGCGCGTTTATCACCGGATTCATCGGAGCTGCCTGCTCGCAGCTCACCGTAGTAGTTTGCGTTACGGCTTGTGGTGAGGACGAATCCGGTTGTTGCTCAGTCTGTAACTCTTGCATCGGCGCAGAGCTCTCAAGCTGGCGGCTCACATTCGACTGAAGCTCGACCAACTGCGCGTCCTGTTCGCTAATCCGAGTTCGAGCTAAGCTGAGTTGTTGCCTCAGCTGCGAGAGCTCTGCCTGCAAAGCCTCAATCTGAGATCGAGTCTGGAGCTCTCGCGTTTGGCAATCTACTAGATCCTTCTGGGATTTGGAGAGCTCTGTAAGTGTTGTCTGGAGTTCGCCTCGCACCTTTCCCAGCTCACTAAGCGTACGTTGCATTTCCGATTGATGCATGAGCGTTAATTGTGATGTCTTCTGATTAAGTTTCGTAGTCCACTCTCGCTCCAGCTGGGCCTCAAGCTGCGCAATGTGAGTTGAGTAGAACTGCTGCTGCTTGCTAACTAATTCGCGGTGTTGTTGGAGCTGCGAGTCGTACTTGGTTTTGAGGCGAGCAAGGTCATCCCTCGCCTCCCCCAAAAGTTGTGTTAGTTTTTCGATTTGGAGGTCCTTTATCTGTGCTTGTTGGTTTGTGTCGAACCTGGCGCTCTCCTCTTCGTCTCGCACAAGCAGGACACCCGCCATTAATGCACGGGTAACGCGTGTGATCTTATGGAGCTGGGCCTGTACCTCGAGTGTCAGTTCTGTCAAGCATCTAGAATCGAGGGAAAACGTAGGCAACCAGTCTGGGACATTGCCATTCTCACGATCCCACGCCAAATAACTGGCCGTTGCACAGCCCCGCAAAATCCATGCAAGCATCGATGCTTGGGCAAGGAGAACGTCGTGACAAGACAGAAACATGGTGTACCTGCTCAAGATAGGATCTTGCCTCGGTTCCTGATCGCCATCTCGGACCCCATTGCGGTCCGTCGTAACCTGACTACTATTACCGTTGCTGCCCTCTGAATCGCTTATCATGTCCACAGTGGCATACGCTTCTCGGAGTTTGGTGATGATGATCTGGAACCTTGCATGGAAGGTCTCCAGGGTCAGAGTGCTAACCAGGTTCGCATAGCTGAGAGCTGCGTCTGTCACAGCTCCTTCAGGACCGGGTTCATCCGCAGTTAGTGCATGAAGCGCTGTCGCCACATTCCCCGCAACCTGTATACTTCGCAGCGAATCGGCCGTGGCGTTTTCGAGCAGGAGGGCCTCCCACAATGGCAAGTCTGTACAGATTTCGCGAAGGCGAGCAAAAAGGGCAAACAGACCTCCAATGTCTGACTGCTGGAGTCGTGATGAGAGGCACAGTCCATGTGTCTGTGACACTCTCGACCTTAGGAGCTTTAAGAACGTTTCGTACCCTTCCTTTGCAGGAGCATTTGGCTGCGCCTGAGACTCTGCCGGAATCGAATTGAAGGATAAGACGGGAGTGGTCATGTCGCAATGTTATGCCCTATCGAATCGCTCGGCCGGCGAGTCCCGAAAGGTCAAGCTAAGGATGAAACGACGAATATCCTGGTTTTGGACCTAGTTAGGAAGGGCTCACTAATCGTACCTGGAGCACTGGCGTGACGTGTTGCGCTCAGATACACTGTGAGACGAGCTGACACTGTAGATGGGGCTCGCTCAGCAGGACAAACTGAGTCGCTACGAGCTCACCACGCGAGATATTCGAGTTGAGCTGATGCCGATTTCGCTTTTTCATTTCGCTCCTACTTCAGTGGTACCGAGTGGGGGCGGTGTGGGGACGCATATTGTATTCAGACTATGTAGTGTATCTAGTCAGTGAGCATGCACTACCGGGTATCTTACCCAGTAAAGCGCTGTGGATGCTGCGGAACTCAGCGAAAACGATGGAAGGAAATTGAATTCTCCACTTTGTCACAAGTTTGTAATCTCCTCAGTTGGATAGTGCGGTGCGTGATAAAGTTTACGAATCGATAGATAGGTTAATATCAAATTGGCTGAGCCGGTCCCTAAATCAGCCACAAGCAACAACCGCACGGAATCAATCACCAAAACCTCCGACTTTGAGCATTTCAAACGGCCCACCATTGTTCTCTCCGTGTCTTACAGCATAGCACATGGCACACCGCACTGGCATCGTAGAAGGCAGCACACTGCTCAGTGCTGTACATGAAATTTACCGCAGTACCCACGACTCTCGCCGTTCAGACTCACAAGGCCCGTCCGACGAAAATGTCAGCTTCCAGGGTACCAGCCCCAGGTCGCCGCTCGTCACAGATCGAAGCGACGACTCACGTGCCGCCCCCAACTTGAGTAGTTCGGAGAGCCCGACGTCATTTTCCCATCGGGATATGGCACCAGCACAACAGGCTGTTGTAGAGAGCGAAGATGAGAATAGCTCCAAGTCGAGCACGCGAACGGCCGAACACTTTGTTGCGGACATGAGCGGCGCAGAGAGCAGGTTACGTCGCCCAACTGCACCGCAGCAAGATCAATCCATTCGGTTTGCAGGGTCGATCCAGGAAGCAAAGTCCAGCCACGCCAACGCTCTTGGTGAAGAAGAAGATGTCTTCAACAGTCTTGTGTCAGGGACCTACACTCACGAGACCCAAATGCTGCCTCGATATGGGGGTCATAATGCGTATGGCAATAATGCTGAGCCTTCGCAATCTTTTCTCACTGGGAGAAACGGCATTCAAGGTCTTGTGCAGAACGCTACAGTCCGAAACTCGAGCGATGGAGATGACTACATGCTCTCCGATGAGCGTCAGGCATCGGCCGCTGCAGCGACTTCCAAAGACTTGGCAGAAATCTACAAGGAGGTCGGCGGTCTTGGCACAGCACTGGGTAAGCAACTCTTCAACATCTACAGCCGAGGCGCTGCCGCTGCAGAGCGAGAGCGTATCTCAACCTTCTACATCCGTCGCGCTGCCAGTGCTGGTCGGCAGTTGAGAAAGGCACCTGATCCCGAAGCCGACCACAAGATGAAGGTGGCGAAGCGGTATCAAGAATATATGCAGCGCAAAAACAGCTACCAGGTACCGAAACTTAAAAGCACTCACCAACCGGCGCCAATGTCTCGGCAAGCCATGATGCTGGCCTTGATGCCTCGACGTAAGCCGCAGGCGGCGATTGCGGCCGAAATCGAGGTTGAATTTGGGCATGCAGTACGCACCGCACAAAAGGCTGTTGTGCCTTCTGCCGTTTTGGAAACACGCGATGATAAGATCAGGAAGCTGCAGGATCGTATGGAGAACGGAGCAAATCCAAATGCGCCATCAACGGTAAGCAAAGGTAGTCTGCGCAATGCCGGTAGAGCTTCCGCTCCTCCACCGCCCGTAAGCGAAGAAGACAAGCTAATCGATGCTGTATTACAGGAGATTGACGAACGTGAAGACTTCCTCCGAAGACTGCAAGAGATTCGGGCTTCATCAGGTGCGTCCGCCAAGTTGTCGAAACAGGAGGGTGCGGTACTGAGGGAGATTCAGGAGCGCTACGAGGAACTATCCGTTCTCAAAGCACTGAAAGAGGGATACGAACCTGACTCTGAAGTGTTGACTCGCTTCGGCTTGAAGCAAGGACGGCAACCACGCAAGCGCTAAGTTCCGAGCCTTGCATTGTCAAATACACATCTGTACAGTTCTTTCTTGAACCCCTTTTACACTAACACAGACTTGTCTCGCCCCAAAAGGCTCTAGAAACCCCCAGATAGCCAGCATGCGTGCTCTCCCGCCCACTCCATGCCACTCCCTGTGCGAGCCTCACGGCCTTAAACTGACGAACGACTTCAACTAGATCCTCGGCAGTCAAGTCAGTATCATTTTGAGCCTTCTTAGCAGCCTTTCTGGCATCAAGGGCAGCATCGAAGTGCTCCTTTTTAACACCC
>Ga0180217_1000287_pt1 | contig 92358 bp, 66 predicted proteins | sample eDN3rd37CBELigOP_FD_128521 | JGI IMG/M metagenome (GOLD analysis project Ga0180217, IMG submission 128521) | Enriched Organic Plus compost microbial communities from Emeryville, California, USA - eDNA 3rd pass 37_C BE-Lig OP (version 2) (version 2) ...
CCGAGGGATCCCGGCGGGCCTGTGGAAGCCCCACAGGCCGCCAGCCGGAGCGAGCCCGTGCCCACGATCCTCCGCCCGGTCCAGCGCCCGGCAGGGCCCTTTGCCGGACCCGCTCAGGTGCTCGCTGTAGAGCACCGGGAGCGGATCAGCCGGCCGCAGGCGCACGTGCCATCGGCCGTGCCGACCTTGTCTGAGGCCCCGGCCAAGCACCAGGGCCTCCGGGAGGCGGCCGTGGGCTCGCCACGTGTGCTGCCTGCGGAACTCCGGCAGGACGGCAGGACAAAGCAGCAAACCAGCAAAGCACCAAAGCAGCAAAGAAAGCCCCCCAACCCACCACCACTCAGTCCTCAGTCCTCCCCCCAGTGCCTCCCCCCCTACGGCACTACCACACCACTGGTCCGCAGCAGCGTCCGGAAACTCTCGCCGAACACGAAGTTGTGCGACGGGAACGCTTCGCCGCTGCGGCCCGCCCCACCCATGTTGTTGTCCAAATGGCTGAACATCAGGTCCACCGACCCGATCCGCACGAACCCCGCCGCGGCGTCGGCGTGGTCCAGCAGTTCCACCGTCCCCTTCGTGCTCGCCCCCACCGGGTCCATCCGCTCGATCGTCGCGGTGTACCGCAGCGTCATCCCCGGCCCCGCGTCGCGCTCCAGTTCCGCGCGGCCGATCTTCGCCAGCACCACCTTCTCGCGGAAGCCCTCCGCATGCCCGACGAGGATCCCCGCCGTCTGCGCCATCCCTTCCAGGATCAGGCTCGCCGGCATCACCGGCAGCGCGGGCTGGTCCCCCGCGGCCGCGAAGTGGTCGTGCAGATGCTCCTCGGCCAGCGAGACGTTCTTGATCGCGACGATCCGCTCGCGCGGCGTCAGTTCCACCACGCGATCGATCCACATCCACCGCACGCGCCGGCTCTCCTGCCCGCCCGCCTCACTTCGCCGCCAGTTTCCCCTCGACGTACTTCACGAGGAACCCGACGGTGAACAGGTCCATCAGGCGCGACACGCGCGGGTCACGCTCGAACTCCGAAAGGTCGAAGTCCGACAGTTTCGCCCGCAGTTGCTCCAGCCCCTCGGGCGTGAACTTCCCGTCCTTGATGTACCGGGCGTCCTGCATCCCAGCGGCCGGGTTGAGTTCGTCCTGCGGGACCTTGATGCCGAACTCCTGCTCCAGTTTGAAGCCGATGTCCAGCACGTCGATCGACTCGGCGCCGAGGTCCTTGAACAGCGACGCCTGCGGCGTCACCTCTTCCTCGTCCACCGCCAGCGCCTCGACCACCACGCCCCGGACCTTCTCGAAGATTTCAGTCTGTGTCAGTGCCATGCTCGTGCGGATCCCGGCCCCCGCCCCCGATCTGGCCGCCCTCCCCGGCTCTGATCCCCGCCGCCCCATCGTGAAAGCGGGCATGGTAGGCCCGCGCTCAGCCGCGCTCCGCGCCCGCCAGCCGCACCGGGCGCATCGTGAAGCGCCCGGAGACCGCCGCCGCGTCCGCCCCGTCCTCGCCCCGCGCCGCCCCCACCACGCTCGCTTCCCCCTTGCACTCGAACGCCCCGCCCTCCAGCGCCTTGACCACCGTCACCTCGACCCGCAGCGTCTCCCCCGGCCGCACGAACCGCCCGTACTTCACGGCGCGCACGCCCCCGAGCACCAGCCGCGCATCGCCCGTCCCCGCCAGCAGCCGCCGCGCCGCCTGCACCAGCGACTCGACCATCAGCACCCCCGGCAAGACCGGGAAGCCGGGGAAGTGATCCTGGAGATACTCCTCCGCCGCGCTGACGTTCTTGATCGTGACGATGCGCGACCCCGGCTCGCCCGGGGCTCCTTCGCGCTCCAGCACCGCATCGACCAGATCAAAGTGCATACGGGTCCACGATACCCGGGCCGCGCGGCCGCGGCCACCAAGCTGCAAGGCCCCGGCGCGGGGCCGGGGCCTCACACGGGAGGTTCCTTGATCGAAGAACACACGGGCGACACGCCGCCGCCCCTCACTTGATCGTGTCAACCTCGGGCGCGGCCGCCGGCGCAGCAGCCGGAGTCGCGGCGGGCGCCGCCGCGGCCGACGACGGCCGGGTCGGACGCACGAGGTAGATCTCGACGCGGCGGTTCTGCGGCGTGTTGCCGTTGGGGTTGTTCGGCACCGCGGGCTGGAACTCGCCGCGACCGGCGACCTCGATCCGCTGGTTCTGGACCCCCATCTTCGTCAGTTCATCCTTGACCGCGATCGCGCGGTGCACCGAGAGGTGCCAGTTCGTCGGATGCCCGCGCTGCGCGGCGGCCCGGATCGGCTGCGCATCGGTGTGCCCGACGACGCGAATGTCGTACTCCGCCGCGGCGCCCGAGGTCAGGATGCGCCCCAGGGCCCCGAGGCTCTGCCGGCCCTGGGCCGTCACCTCCGCCGAGCCCGACCCGAAGGTCAGGTCGCTGGTGAAGCGGATCATGCCGCGGTCCGCGTCGTAAACGATCAGGTCCGGGTACTGCGCCGCGAGGTTCCGCAGCGCCTCGTCCGTCGCCGGGTCGAGTTGCCCGAACTTCATCGTCCGCAGGCGCTCGTCCCACTGACGCAGCCGGTTCATCAGGTCCTGATTCGCGCCGCCCAGACGCTCGAGGTCCGCGCGGGCCTCCGCCAGAAGCCGGTCGCGGTTCTCCACGGCCGCCTGAAGCGACGCGTTGGCGGCCTGGAGCGACTCGACCTCCTGCTGAAGGGCGACGTTCCGGTCCGTCAGGGCCCGGTTGGTCTCCATCAGTTCGTTCGTCCGCGCGTTGCACCCCCCCAGCAGCGTGCCCGCCGCGAGCATCGTCATCACGACCGCCACCGCCCGCCCACGGATGCCGCTCTGCTCGATCTTCATCGCCGACTCCTCTTCATCCCGTGGCACGGGAATGAGACCCGAACTTGCCCCCGCCCCTTGATCCCCCCGGGAGATACCCTCACCACGCCCACGGAGCGCATGGGATCACCAGAGTATCGGAGCCCCCTCCAACCGTCCATGAATCCTCCGGCCCCTTCCACACCGCCGCTCCCGGCCCCCCACGGCGCCCCGCCGGTCGTGCTGATTGAGGCTCTCGCCACCGCGGACGCGGCCGGCCCGGTGGTTTCACCGGGGGCGCTGCTGCTCCGGTTCGACCACCCCCGCATCCCCCACGCCGCGACCCTCCTCGCCGCAGGCACGCCCGCCGAGGTCGCGTCGCACCCGCTCGCGGCCGCGGCGCGCCGGGTCCGGCTGCCGAGGTCGGTCCTGATCCCCGGCCTGGTCAACGCCCACACGCACCTCGACCTGACCCACATCGGCCCCCTCCCCCACGATCCCTCCGACGGCGGCCCCGGCTTCGTCGGCTGGGTCGATGTGATCCGCACCCGCCGCGCCACCGAGGAGGCCGCGATTGCCGAGTCCGTCCGGCTCGGCATCGGACTCTCGCTCGCGGCGGGCGTCGTCGCGGTCGGCGACATCGCGGGGGCGCCCAACGGGCGGCCGTCGCTCGTGCCGTGGCGCACGCTGCGCGAGTCGCCGCTGCTGGGCGTCTCGTTTCTGGAGTTCTTCGCGATCGGGCGCAGCGAGACGCCGCGGCTGGAGTCGCTGGGCGCAATCCTCGCCGAGGCGGCGGCGGAGCCGGGCGGGCCCGGCTCAACGGAGCCGGACGTCGCCCGCTTCGGCGTTCAGCCGCACGCGCCCAACACGGTCGGGCTGCTCGCCTATCGCTGGGCCGCGGAGCGGGCCCGCGAGATGGGGCTGCGGCTCGCGACGCACCTGGCCGAAACGATCGAGGAGCGCCGCTTCATCGGCGAAGCCGCCGGGCCGCAGCGCGAGTTGCTCGAGCGCGTCGGCATCTGGGACGATGCGCTGCTGGCGGACATCGGGCGCGGGCGGCACCCTGTGGAGCACGTCGCCGAGGTGCTCGCCGTGCATCCGTTCGCCGCGGCGCACGTGAACGACGCGACCGACGAAGCGATCGAGATCCTCGCGCGGACCGGCACCACTGTCGCGTATTGCCCTCGCGCCTCGACGTACTTCGGCGCATCCGCACGCTTCGGCCCGCACCGGTACCGCGACATGCTCAGCGCCGGCGTCCGCGTGGCGCTGGGAACCGACTCGGTCGTCAACCTCCACCCGTGGGCCACCGATGGCCGCACGGTCGAGCGCCTCGGACCGCTCGACGAGATGCGCCTGCTGCACCAGCGCGACGCGACCGACCCGCGGACGCTGCTCGGGATGGCGACAACGGCCGGCGCGGCGGCGCTGGGGCTGGAGGCCGACCGGTTCACGTTCGCGGCCCCGCCGCGCGACCGGCCGCGGCCGATCGCCGGCGTGGTGGCCATCGACCTGCCGGAGGGGCGGCCCGAGCGGGGCGAGGACCCGCTCGCGGCGGCGCTTCGGACGGCGGGGCATCCAAGCCTCCTGTCTCGCGAGATTTTTTGCACTCTGACACGACAAGATGGGCCCGGTCAGCACTCTTGAATAGGATTCGACGGCTGATCGAAACCTAACCAACCCCGGCCCGAGCCAGGACCGCCTGATGAGCCAGAAATGGATCCGAAGCAAGCGCTGGGATGACCAGTACATCCCGCGCTGGGCGTGGCCCGTCAAGGCGGTGCTCCGCGCCCTGAGTTCGATCTGGCTGGCGGTCATCCTGCTGACCATGGTCGCCCTGTACGGCGCGCTGGCGAGCGTGCCGATCGGGCTGATCGCAGCGGCGCCAACGTACGCGCTCTACGGGCTGTCGCTGCTGGCGGCAATCGCGGTGGTAGCGGGGGTTCCGGCCTTCGCGGCGTCCGCGGTCCTGCGGCGGGCGGGGGCGCGGGGCGGGGCACGGGTGACCGCCTCGCTGATCCTCTTCGCGGTCCTCGCGGCGGGGACGTTCCTGATCTGGCGCGAGGCCGCGTGGCCGCGGCTGCGGTACGACTTCGGCACGGGCCAGGGATTCATGCTCTTTGCCGACTTCGTCCAGCGCTACAGCGCGACGACGCTGCGGCGGCTGCCCGGCATGGAGATGTCGGAACTGGAGTTCTACTCCTGGTGGCCGCTGAAGGCGATCCTGCTCACTTTCGTGCTCAACCTGATCGTGGCGACGGTGCGCCGGATCGAGTTCACGTTCGTGAACATCGGCGTGCTGACGGTGCACGGCGGGATCGTGGTGATCGCGCTGGGGAGCATCTACTACGCGGGCGCGAAGCAGGAAGGAGACATGTTCCTGCTCGCCGGTCCGCCCGATGCGCAGGGGAACCCGACGCCCGGGCCGGAGCAGGACGGCTTCTTTGACAACACCCAGGTTGTGCTGTGGGTGGGGCGCGGCCGGGGCGAGCACCTCGAGCAGCGGCCGATCCGACGCCTGCCGCGGTACAACGACTACAACCTCAACGCGCTGGAGATCCCCGGCGAGGAAGAGGCCGCCGCGCGGCATGACCGCGGGCGCAAGCTGAGCATCCCCGTGCCGCCGCCGGATCGACGCGGCGCTGCGCCGGCAGTGGACGAGGACTTCCGCTTCGAAATCGTCGGGTACGCGAGTTACGCGACGCTTGAGTCCCGGTGGATCGCCGCCCCCGCGCCGACTTCCGGCGAGGCCGCGACGCCGATGCGGCGGCTTGATCTGGTCAGTTCGCTCCCGTCGGCCGGACGGCCTCAGACCGTGAACGCGGAACAAGGCGGCGGCGAGGTCGTGCGCTCGCTGACGCTGCTGCCGGACCTGCCGGCGGAGCGCATCGCGACGATGGCCGGCGCCATCGCCGTCGAATACGGGAGGAGCATCCCGGAGCAGCGGTGGCGCGATCTGGGCGAGGTGCTCCCCGAAGGAGCGCACCACGGTCTGATCGTCGAGGTCCCCCGCGCTGACGGGGAGGAGCCGGAGCGCCACGTCTTCGCCGTCGAGCCGGGGACGCGGATCGAAGTCGGCACGACGGGGTACACGGTCGAGGTCGAGGACCTGACGCCGCAACCTCCGTTCCCGATCATCACGCCGGGGTTCCAGGGGGCCGAGTCGAGCGTGGCGATCGTGCGCGTGACGCCGCCGGCGGAGTCCGGAGCGCCCGCGTTCACGCGGTACGTGTACCACCGCTTCCCGGAACTGGATCAGGACATCGTTGGAGCAGGGAGCGCGACGCAGGGGGGACGGCCGGCTCGCCGCGCGGCGGATCCGTCGATCCGCATCGCGTACGTGGACGCATCGATGCTCCAGGTGTACCTCGACGAGATCGAAGGTGACGAGGGCGCCGTCCGTGCGATCGTCCGTCTTCCCGGGCGAGAGCCCATCGTGTCGGACCGGATCGCGACGGGCCAGACGCTGACGCTGGCGCCGATGGTGGGCCTGCGGCTGGGGGAGCGCTCGCCGCACGCGGTGCGCGTGGAGACGCCTGTCGTCGTCCCGGAGCAACAGCGCGACCGAGAGATGATCGGGACGCACGAATCGGCCGCGGTCGCCGTGCGCATCAGCCTGCCGGAGCAGGGGTGGTCGCGGACGGTGTGGGTCCCCTTCGCGCGGTACTTCGACCTGGCCCCCAGCCTGGCGCGGCGGGTCACCGCGCCGGATGGGCGCGAAGTCACGGTGGTCTTCGGCCGGCTGCGCCACACGCTGCCGGGCCTGCGGCTGCAACTGGCCGACTTCCAGATGTTCCCGTACCCGCACAGCGATCTGCCGCAGGACTACCGCTCGGACCTGATCGTGCTGAGCGCCTGGGACCAGGAGTTGACGGTGCGCTCGACGAGCCTGAACGCGCCGCTGCTGATCCGCGTGCCGTTCCAGCCGATGCGGGGAGCGCCGGCCGTGGTGAATCTGATCGGGCGCCTCGTCTCGCTGGTGGCGCCGAACCAGTACAAGTTCAGCCAGGCGTCGTGGGACCCCGAGGGGTGGCGCAGCACCAAGGCGATGGCGGACGAGGGGCTCATCCCGCGTCCGCGGGCGCGGTACACGATCCTGGGCGTCGGGAACAACCCGGGGATCTACGTGATCGCCGCGGGGGCGGTGATGATGTGCGTGGGGATCCCGTGGGCGTTCTATCTCAAGCCGTACCTCGTGCGCCGGCGCAAGCGGCGCATCCAGGCGGAACTGGCCGCGGCTCGCGGCGCGGCCGCGGAAGGAGCAGAGCGATGAGGCCAACACCCGCTGCGGCACATCAAACCGCCCGGACCGTCGCGCTGGCGCTGCTCGCGATTCTGCTGGGCCTGCTCCGGCCGGGCGCGGCGTGGGCGCAGACCGCCCCGGCGGGGAACGCGCACCCGGAGACGCAGATCGTCAACGACGGCGGCGCCGGGACCCCGTCGCGCAACCCGTTCGACTTCACCGCGGAGGAGGCGCTCCGGCCCCCGCCGACGCCGGCGCAGAAGCACGCCTTCGCGCAGGCCGTGGACCTGGAGCCGCTGCGCGACCTGGCCGTGTTCCACAACGGGCGTGTGAAGATCCTCGACACGCTGGCCCGCGAAACCGTGCGGGCGATCACCGGGCGCAAGGACTACTTTGAGGTCATCCGCCCGGAGGAAGCGGGCGCCGAGCCGGAGGGCAAGGCCAAGGGGATCAAACTCACCTACGACCCGCTCTTCACGCTGCTGGACCTGTCGATCGACCCCCTGTACTACGTTGACAAGCCGCTGATCCACGTGAACTACCTGCCGCTTCGGGAGGCGCTGATCGAGCGCGGCGTGCTGGAGTTCCCGCCCGCGCTGACGGCCTCGCTCCCGCCGCAGCAGGCGGCGCGGCTCGTCGAACTCAACGCCCGCTTCGCGACGGCGGAGCAGCGCGAGTGGTGGAAGCGGATCGGGCGGCTGCCCCCGCTGGTGATCGACACGCACATCGACAGCCTCGAGCAGCGGCACGGCTTCGAGGACTCGTTCCGGCGCGGCTTCCGGGACGTCCGCGAGGGGATGTCGCTCCTTGTGCACGGGTGGCGCAACCTGGCGATGGTCGCCCCGGAGTCGGCCGACCAGCCGTGGCGGCACCTGGCGACCCTGCCGCCGGATTCGCCCGCGGGCGCGGCGCTGGCCGACCTGGCCGCGGCGTGGCGTGCGGCCGACGCGGCGAGGGTCAACGCGGCGGTGCGGACGCTGGCGGCGGAACTGCCGAAGATCAACGCCGAGCGGTACCCCCCCGGCGGCGCGATGGGCCGGCGCGGGCTTGAACTGGCGTACAACACCGTCAAGCCCTTTGAGTGGGGGTACTGGCTCTATTGCCTGTCGCTGGTCACGCTCCTGCTGGCCTTCGGCACGGGGCGGCGGTGGCTGCGAGCGACGGGGACGGCGCTGCTGATCGGCGCGGTGCTCATGCACGCGGGCGGCTTCGCCGCGCGGTGCGTGCTCGCCGAGCGGTTCGCGATCCAGAATCAGTTCGAGTCGATGACCGGGCTGAGCCTCTTCGCGACGCTCGTGGGGCTGGGGATCATGCTCGCGCGGCGGCAGTACCTCTTCGGGGCCGCGGCGGCGGGCGTGGGGTTCATGATCCTGATCACCGCGACGCAGGCGGGGATCCCCGGCGTGAGCATCGAGCGCGAAGCGGCGATCCTCAACACCTCCGTGCTGCTGAAGTACCACGTGACGACGGTGCTGGTCTCCTACGGGCTGATCGCGCTGGGCTTCATCATCAGCCTGTTCTACCTCGGGACGTACTACGGGGCGCGGCTGCGCGGGGCCGGCGCCGCGCCGGCGGGCGCAGGCGAGGCGGAATCAGGAATGCTCGACGTCTCGGCGACGGCGCTGGGGCTCGACGAGAATGCGCCCAAGGGCGTGCAGCGCGTGCTGGCGGACCTGGACTCGGCGACGATGATCGTGCTCCAACTCGCCTTCTGGACGCTGGGCGTCGGGATCCTGCTGGGCGCGTGGTGGGCGGACCACTCCTGGGGCCGCTGGTGGGCGTTCGACCCCAAGGAAACCTGGGCGCTGATCACGTGGATCGTGTACCTGATCGTGATGCACGTGCGCTTCGCCACCGACCGCAACCGCGCGCTGATCACGGCGTGGCTGAGCATCGTCGGCTTCGGCGTGATGCTCTTCACGTACTTCGGCGTGAACCTGCTGCTCCCGGGGTTGCATGCGTACGCGTAAGGAAGAGGGAAAGAGGAAGCGGGAAACAGGAAGCAGCGGGAAGCGAGCGGCGGGAAGCGCGGAGCAGGTCCGCGTGCTCGCGCCGGCCCGCGACCGTGCGCCTGCGGCTCCCGCCTCCTCCTCTCGCCGACTGACCCGCAACGACCTTTCGCTCGGCCCTGCGGAGTTGGCGCAGTTTCTCATCGGCCGGCGGCTGGTCCGCGTGCTCCCCTCCGGTGAGCGGCTCAGCGGCCTCATCGTCGAGACCGAGGCGTACCTCGGCGTACCCGACCGTGCGGCGCACTCCTACGGCGGCCGCCGCACGCCCCGGACCGAGCCGATGTTCGGCCCGCCCGGCACCGCGTACGTCTACTTCACCTACGGCATGCACCACTGCATGAACGTCGCCGCGGCCCCGGAAGGCGACCCGGTCGCGGTGCTGCTGCGGGCGCTGGAGCCGCAGGAGGGGCTGGAGACGATGGCCCGCCACCGCGCCGGCAAGCCCGGGAAGGGCGGCCGAGCGCCGGCCGTGCGCCCCGAGGATCTCTGCTCCGGACCCGGAAAACTCTGCCAGGCCCTGGCGGTGGATCGATCTTTCTCGGGCGTCGATCTGACCACGAGCCCGGACCTCTTCCTTGAGGAAGGCGCCGGGCCGACGCCGCCGGAGCGCTTGGTGAACACCCCGCGGATCGGCGTGGCGTACGCGGGGGAGTGGGCGGCGATGCCGCTGCGGTGGTATCTGGAGGGGTCGCCGCACGTCAGCCGGCCGTAGGCCGGAGCCCGGAACCGGCAGGTCCAAGGGGCCTCGGTTTCTCCACTTTCACGTTTCCCGGGACCCGCCGGCACTTTGCGGCGTATGAATCCGGGCTAAAGTAGGGTTCACGGGGCGACCCCAGGGCGATCCCGTCCGCCGGTCGCCGCAACGTTCCAAGGAGTTGAGCGACGTGAGCAAGCAGATCCAGGTCGATTGGGACGCCGTCCGCCTGCGGGCCCGTCAGTTCCCGCAGGAGGCGTACCAGTTTGTGCGTGAAGGCCTGGCGCACACCGTCAAGATGGTCCACGGGAAACTCCCCGACACCCCCATCGATCCGTCCGATGAGAGCCGCCACGTCTCCGGGCAGCAGCTCTGCATGGGCCTGAAGGATCTGGCGGTGCTGAAGTACGGCTTGCTCGCCCGCACGGTGCTCAACCACTGGGGCATCCGCAGCACGGCGGACTTCGGGACCCTGGTGTACTCCCTGATCGACCGGGGGGAACTGCGCTCCAGTTCGCGCGACAGCATCGAGGACTTCAAGGACGTCTTCGACTTCGCCGACGCGTTCCCGACGTCCATCACCTCGTCCTGACGACGGCCGCCGCCGGCCCTGACCCGGCGCGCGGACCCGCTTTCGGGTACCCTGCCGCTTATGCAGCAGCCCGCGCCGCCGGCCCAGCCCGCTGATCCGCCTGGGCCGCCGCCACCGCCTGATTCGCTCCCGCCGGTGCTCCAACCCCCCGCGCGGCCGACGCCGGAGTGGGCCCGTGTGCACCTGTTTCAGATTCAGTGGGTCCGCGACCTGACGGTCATCGCGCTGATCGTCGGCATCGTCTACCTCGGCTACCGGCTGAGCATCGTCACGGTGCCGATCCTGCTGGCGCTGCTGCTGGCGTACCTGTTCGAGCCGCTGATCCGGACGATCACGCGGACGGGGCACATCTCGCGGCAGTTCGCCGCGGCGTCGATCATCGTGGCCGCGGGGGGGCTGATCGTGGCGCCGACGATCGTCGGGGTGGGCTTCGCGGCGGTGCAGGGGGCCCAGTACGCGTCGGGCCTGGCGCGAGAGATCGGGCGGCTGCGGGCATCGCTGGATGACCCGCAGAACGACGCCAAGCGGCAGGCCGTGCCCGAGGGGGCGTGGCGGCGGATCCGCGACGCCATCGTCGAACTGGAGACGCCCGAGGAACTGCTGGCGTGGGAGCCCCCGAAAACGAACGTGCCGATCGTCTACCCCCCACCGCCGCCGATGCCGCCGCGGCCAGCGCCGCCGGAGCCGGACGAACTCGCGGGGCTGATCCGCTTCGTTGCGGGGTGGATCGAGACCAACGCGGCAGACCTGGCCAAGCGAGCCCTGGGCACGGGGGCTTCGGCCGTCGGCGCAGCGGTCAGCACGATCGCCAACATCGGCGTGCTGATCTTCACCGGCGTGCTGACCGCGTTCTTTTTCTTCTTCTTCTCGACGGGGTGGGGACAGGTGCTGAAGTTCTGGGAAGGGTTGGTTCCCGAACGCAAGAAGGGTCTGGTGCTCGATCTGGTCCGGAAGATGGACCGCGTCATCGCGGGCTTCGTGCGCGGGCGGCTGACGATCGTCGGCATCCTGATCATCTACGGGACGCTCTCGTACTGGCTCATCGGCGTGCCGGTGCCGCTGATCGTCGGGCCGATCTACGGGCTGTTCTTCCTGGTGCCGTATTTGGCGGGCGTGGCCGTGCCGGTGGCGATGCTGCTGATGTGGCTCGAGCCGGTCAGCGTCGGGTGGCAAACGCAGTGGTGGTGGGTGCTGCTGGCGCCGATCGCCGTGCACCTGGGGGCGCAGTTGCTGGACGACTGGATCCTCAGCCCGATCATCCAGGGCAAGAGCACGGACATGGACACGCCGACGATCCTGTTCGCGTCGATCGCGGGCGGGGCGCTGGCGGGCGTGTACGGGTTGCTGCTGGCAATCCCGGCGGCGGCGTGCGTGAAGATCCTGATCAAGGAACTGGTCTGGCCGCGGGTGCAGGCGTACCTGGAGGGAAGAGCGCCCGACATTCTGCCGATCGAAGGGCGGCGGACCCCGTAACCTGCGGCTCATTTCTCGGACGTCCCGGAGCCGGCATATCCGCACCCGCCGTCGCCTCGCCGGAGTCGCTCACGCTGGTCGCCGGCGGTCAATGGAGTATCGTTGGGTGGCAAAACCACTCCATCCGGAGGCAGAACGTTGTGGCGCACGTTGCTTTTTTGTGCGGGCATCATTGGTGCGCTGCAGGGCGCAGCGTTCGGGCAGGCGATTGGCGTTCAGAACCTCGTCCTTTATGACATTGATCTGACGACGGGACAGGCCAGCAACCCACGGCCGATCAGGGGCCTGGGCACGGAGACGCAGATCGCGGGCATCGAGTGCGGCCCGCACGGCGAGCTGGTGGCGCTGACGACGCTGGTGGGGCCGCGCGGCAACTGTCTGTACCGGCTGCTCCCGCGGGTCGGGCTGGCCGTGTACGTCGAAGACTCCGGGCTGTCGAACGTCTACGAGGGGGGACTGGCGCGCGACCCGCTGAGCGGCCTGGTGTACGGCGTGCAGGAGGTCACGGCCAACGGCCGCGTCGTCAACCTGGTGCGATTCGAACTGGAGTCGTACACGGCGACGATCGTGGGACCGATCACGGCGCCGCCGACCCTGCCGCTGGTGGGGGCCAAGTTCGCATCACTTGCGGCGGCCGATTATTCAGGGTTGTCGTTCGATGCGACCGGAGCCCTGTGGGCGCTCGACACACGCAACCGGCTGCTGGTCCGGCTCGATCAGCACACGGGAACGATCCTGGAGGCTCGCCCCTCGCCGATCACCGGCACGAAGGCGGGGATGGCGCTGAACCCCGACGACGGGTACATCTACGTGCTCGACGGGGACTCGGTGGGCCAGGACATGCTCTGGCGGCTCAAGCCGGAGACGGGAGAGTTCCGCCTCATCGGCCCGACGGGGCTGGAGGGCGGGTTCGAGGGGCTGGCGATCTTCCCGGCCCCCAGCCCGGTCGGCAGAGCGAAGGCGCCGGGGAACGTGCGGAACTTCGCGAACTTCGACAGCCGCAACACGGGGGAACTGCAGAACGCGATCGGGGCGTACTCGATCGGCCCGGTGGAGGGGCACACGGGAACGTGGTTCCGGACGCACCCCGGCAGCCACGGCGTGGGGTACTGCCAGTTGCTCTCCATCGCGCCGGACGGGCTGACGGGGACGGAGCCGCTTCCTGACGGGACGTTCCTGTTCCGGTTCTTCTACCACCTCGCGGCGGCAAACGGGGAGGAGCCGCTGTTCCAGCTCCGCAGCGACGACGGGGGCTTCGGGCTCGAGGCGAGGCTCGACGGCGAGGGCGTGGTGCGGTTCTATGACCTCCACGACTCCGTGCGTGGCATCACCACGCCGCTGTCGCCCGACACGGAGTACATCGTGGCGATGCGCGGCACGCCGACGGGGGGTCACTTGGCGCCGTTCTTCTGGCGGATCTACGACGCCGCGACACTGGAGCCGGTTGACGAGGGTTCGGGAACGGGCGAACTGGGCGAAACGGCGTTCACCGGCCTGCGCCTGGGCAAGACCTCCAACCGCAACGACAACCCGGTCGATTACTTCTTCCGCGGGATCGTCATCGCCGACGGGCCCGAGTTGTTCTACGCGCCGGTGTACGAGTTCGGGATCAAGGTGCCGGTCGCGGACGGCACGTACGACGCGTTCGCGGGCAACGCCCCGAAGTACCAGGCGCTCGACGAACTGCCGATGGTGGACTCTGATTACGTCCTCTCGACGCTGGTGCCGGGGGAGGCGATGACGGTGCGCCTCCAGAGCAACGCCGAAGCGGGCATCAACGCGTCGGCGATCTACGCCGTGCGGCCGATCATCTGGGCCAGGCGGCAGGGGCCGCTGGACGGGGCGATCCGCACCCGCGTGCGCTCCCGCCACGTGGACAGCGACAACGTGATGGCGGGGCGCGTGCCGATCTTCAACGAGGTGTTCAGCCAACTCGTGGTGGTGGACCCGGCGACGCTCCAACCCTGGCGCCCCGAGGCGCTGGATTACGTGGAGATCGGCGCGGTGGAAGCGAGCGACATCACCGCCAGCCGGTTCCTCGCGGCGCACCTGATCGTCATGTACAAGCCGAACCGGAAGTAAGCCGCGGGGGCTACTTCTTCCGCTTCTTGAACCGGCTCTTCATGCTCGGCGTGTAGGTCGAGCCCTTGGTCCGGAACGACGGGAGGCCGCTGACGCCGGGCATCATGCCGGCCATGCCGCCCTTCATGCTCTTGACGGCCTTGACCTTGTCGGCGGCGGACATGCTCGACATCGTCCTGGCGAGTTTGTTGACCGTCTCGAACTGCTTGGTCAACTGCCCGACCTCCTCGGGGGTGGTGCCCGAGCCGCGGGCGACGCGGCGGCGGCGGGAGTTGTCGAGGATGCCGGGGCGGGCACGCTCCTCCCTGTTCATCGAGTTCACGATCGCCTCGACGCGGTCGAGTTGCTTGTCGTCGATGTGAACGTCCTTCAGGGCACTGCCGACGCCGGGGAGCAGACCCAGCAACTGCTTCAGCGGCCCCATGCGGCGGAGCGTGCGGAGTTGGCCGAGGAAGTCGTCCATGGTCATCTCGCCCTTGGCGAGTTTGGCCTCGATGCGTTTGGCCTCTTCCTCGTTGACCTGCTCGCGGGCCTTCTCGACCAGCGACACGACGTCGCCCATCCCCAGGATGCGCCCGGCGATGCGCTCGGCGTGGAACTCCTCGATCGCGTCGAGTTTCTCGCCGACGCCGATGAACCTGATCGGGGCGCCGGTGATGCCCTTGACCGAGAGGGCCGCGCCGCCGCGGGTGTCGGAGTCGAACTTGGTGAGGATGATCCCGTCCACCTCGAGGCGCTGGTTGAACGCGCGGGCGGAGGTGACGGCGTCCTGGCCGGTCATCGCGTCAACGACGAGGAAGATCTGGTGCGGCTCCAGGGCGCGCTTGACCTGATGCAACTCGTCCATCAGGGCGTCGTTGACGTGCAGGCGGCCGGCGGTGTCGAGGATGAGCGTGTCGATGCCGCGCTTGCGGGCCTCGGCCAGCGCCCGCTGGCAGACGCCGACCGCGACGCCGACGGCCTTGCCGTACTCGGCGCTCTTCTCCGGCTCGCCGTAGAAGACGACCTGGGCGCCGCCGGGGAAGTCGCGCTCGACGGTCTCGGCGACGGTCCGCAACTGCTCGACGGCGGCGGGGCGCTGGAGGTCGGCGGCGCAGAGCATGACCGAGCGGCCGCGCTTCTTCAGGTACGCCGCGAGTTTGCCGCAGGTGGTCGTCTTCCCCGAGCCCTGCAGGCCGCACATCATGACGATGGTCGGCCCGGGGCTGACGCGCATGATCCCCCCGCTGTCGTCCTTGACCAGGCCGGGGACCTGCTCGGTCAGCGGCAGGCCGGTCTCCTCGTCCAGCGGCGCCGGGGTGCCGCCGAGGAGTTCCACGAGCCGGTCGTGGACGATCGCGATCATCTCCTGGCCGGGCTTGACGCTCTTGGTCACCTCGCGCCCGATGGCGTCGGCCTTGACCTCTTCGATAAAGGTCGTGACGACGTCCTGGTGCACGTCGGCCTCGAGCAGCGCGCGGCGGACATCCTCCAGCGCCTCGGCGACGTTCTCCTCGGTGATGACGCCCTTGCCGGAGAGTTTGCGGAAGACGTTGGCAAAGCCGTCGGAAAGCCGTTCGAACATGGATACTCCCCGCCGCGGGCGGCTCGCCCGGGCGCTTGGATCCTGCACAGGGGGCTGTGACCGCAGCCGGGCAAGTCTAGCCGCAGATCAACGCAGATAAACACGGATCAGGCAGGGGGAGGGGAGACCTCGGGAGCCTCGACGTGAGGGGGAAGTTCCGCAGGGCACGCGGCGGCCCGGGCGCGTTTGCGAACGTTGTCGTACAGGAACCGCTTGACTTCGGGCCTGAGACCGAAGTGCAGAAGCAGCACCCCAGGAAGGCGGCCGATTGCATCGGCCTGAGAAAACAGATCGCTGAGGAATGTGCGGCCTTGTACCCTGACCTGTGTTCGTTCGAGTACATCGAGTGTGTCGAAGAGAGGGAGCGCACGGAGGTGGGCGCATGTCTTGATCGGGTGAAGAATGCTGCTGGCAGCGGCGCTGCACGATCACGCCCGCTTGGCGCAGCACCATCTCCATCGCCGCTTCGTCTCAGGAGTTCGTTGTAGACCTCATGGAGAGCGTCGATGACACGCCTGGTCAGTGCTCCATGCCCGTATCTGCGTTGATCTGCGTTCATCTGCGGCTCCTCGGGGCCGGCAGTTGAGCGGGCCGATCAGCGGCCCTTGTTTCGGAGCCACGCATGGAGCCGGTCCGCGTCCCAGCAGTTGATGCACTGCTCGGGGCGGAGCCAGCCGCGGCGGGCCGTCAGGACGCCGAAGGTGATGTTGTCGAAGTCCTCCGGCGCGTGCACGTCGCAGTCGATCGCGATGAGGCACCCGGCCTCGACCGCCGCGCGGACGTGCGTGTCGCGCAGGTCCAGCCGCAGCCAGTGGGCGTTGATCTCCAGCGCGACGTTGTGCTGCTTCGCCGCGGCGATCACCTTCGCCATGTCGGGCGAGAGCCCCGCGCGGCGGTTGATCAGCCGCCCGGTCGGGTGGCCGAGGATGTGCACGTACGGGTTGGCGATGGCGCGGAGCAGCCGCTCGGTCGCCGCGGCGGGGTCCTGGGCCAGCGCTGTGTGCGGGCTGGCAACGACGACGTCGAGTTGCTTGAGCACCTTGTCCGGGTAGTCGAGTTTGCCGTCGGCGAGGATGTCCACCTCCGACCCGGCGAGGATCGTGATCCCCCGCGTCGCCGCGGCGGCCCGGCGCACCGCGTCGATGTGCACCTCCAGCCGCTCGATCGACAGCCCGTTGGCGATCGCCGAACTCCGCGAGTGGTCGGTCACCGCGATCGTGTGGAACCCCCGCCGGCGTGCGGCCTCGGCGAGATCGGCGATGGACATCGAGCCGTCGGAGGCCGTCGTGTGCGCGTGCAGTTCGGCCCGGATGTCGCCGATGCGGACCAGTCCCGCCTCGTCGTGCGGCTCGGGCGCCTTGCCGGCGGCGCTGACTGTCTTGCGACCCCGGCTCGCCGAGCCGCTCCCGGCTCGCGCCGCCGTGCGCCGGCTGCCCGCCGCGGCTTTCTCAAACGCGGCCTGGGCCCACCGGATCTCCCCCTGGTTCTCACGCATCTCCGGCGGGATCCACGCCAGACCGAGGCGGTGGTACACCTCTTCCTCCGTCGCGGAGGCGACCGGCTTGATGCCGCGCTTCTGCGGCGGCTCGTCGGTCGCGCCGTCTTCGGGAAAGAGGCCATACTCGTTGAGCGTCAGGCCCATCGACAGGGCCCGCTCGCGCAGTTCGATGTTGTGCTCTTTGGAGCCCGTGAAGTACAGCAGCGCCGCGCCCCAACTCTCGCGCGGGACGACGCGGAGGTCCACCTGCACGGTCGGCCCGCTGTGCGCCGGCGCCTCGTCGCCCTCACGCCCTTCGAGTTCCCACCGGCCCAGTTCGGGGCTGACCGCGGCGATGACAGACGACCTGGTCTCCCCCGCGGCGAGCACCTGGCGCACCTCGGGCATCCCGCGGAACGCCTCGGAGGCCGTGCGCGGGTCCTCGGTGCTCACGAGGATGTCGATGTCGCCGATCGTGTCCTTGCCGCGACGCAGCGACCCGGCGTACGCCACCTGCTCGACACCCGGCACTTTCCCCAGCCGCTCCACGAAGCGCAGCGCGACCGGCAGCGCCAGCCCGAGGGGCAGGCGCCGGCTCCCGGCCTCCGCGAGCGCGATCGCCTCCTTGAGGCGCTCGACGCTCTTCTCGCCCATGCGCGGGAGTTTCAGGATGTCGCCGCTGGCGATGAGCCGCTTCAGCCCGGCCAAGTCCGTCACGCCGCCCTGCTTCCACAGCACGGCGGCGGTTTTGGGCCCCAGGCCGGGGATGCTCAACAACTCGACGACACCGGGCGGAACCTGCGCCCGCAACTCATCGAGTTCGGCCATCCTTCCGGTGGCGATAAACTCGATGATCTTGTCCGCGATGCGCGGCCCGATGCCCTCGAGCTTGAGCAACTCGTCGCGTTTATCCGCCAGCGTGGCGATGTCGAAACTGAGCCCCTCAATGGTCCGCGCCGCGCGCTCGTTGGAGATCGCACGGAAGCGGTCCATCCCGAGCAGTTCCTGCATCTTGGCGATGAGGGTGAGCCGCTCGGCGAGGGCCTGGTTGATGCTCATGCGCGATGGTAGCAAGGCCGCGGAGCGGCCCGGATCGCACGCTGGCGGTTACGGACCGGGTTGCGGCTCAGCGACGGGCGCGCTTCTTGCCGCCGCGGCGGGCAGCGCCGCCCCGGCCGCGACCGCGGCCACGACCACGACCCGCATCGACCTCATCGGGCGACGGGATCTTGATGCGCGGACGCGCGGCCTGGACCTGGCCGCGACCGGCCAGGAGCCAGTCCCCGTTCACGCCGAGTTCCGTGCACAGCGCGGCGAGAAACTCGGGCTTGGGGGTCTGACCACGCATGAACCGCCGCACGGTCTCGGGGTGAGATCCGGTGATCTCGCCGAGCTGGGCGAAGGTCAGGTGGCCGACGATTTGGAGAAGACGATCGTGGAGATTTGATGTTTTCTTTCTCACGGTAGAGAACGTTACTCCACTACTCCGCACAATTGCAAGTCCCACATGTTTTCCTCAACGATTTTGTTGGCGAGCCTAACCGACGTCAGCCAGCCCCAGCCATGCGCCGTGCGCTTTGAGGAGCCTTCTTCTGAGAAGTACTTCATCTTCCAAACCGAGCGACGGCGAACGAGCGATCCATGCGGCCGCGTCACGCCTTGCGAGCGCTAGCAAATCCCTGTCGCGCATCAGATCCGCCACTCGAAATGGCGGCAACCCCGCCTGCCGCGTCCCGAACACTTCGCCGGGACCACGAATCTCAAAGTCCTTCTCCGCCAGAACGAATCCATCAGACGTCGAGCCGATCACCTTCAGCCGCGCCCGCGCCTCCTCCGTCTGAGGCTCACCGATGAGGACACACACAGACTGCTTGCCGCCGCGCCCCACCCGGCCGCGGAGTTGGTGCAACTGCGCCAGCCCGAACCGCTCCGCGTGCTCCACGACCATCACCGTGGCGTTGGGAACGTCCACACCGACCTCGATGACCGTTGTGGCCACCAGCACGTCGATGAGGCCCGCCCGGAACCGCTGCATGATGTGCTCGCGCGTCTGCGGGGCCAGGCGCCCGTGCACCGCGGCGACTCGCCGGCCTTCCAGCGGCCCGCCGGGGCTCTCGAGCCTCGCCTGCACCGTGCGCAGGTCGTTCAGCCCTTCCTCCGCGCCCGTGTCGATCGCCGGCACCACGACATAAGCCTGGTCACCGGCCTCGACGCGCTTGCGGACATACGCGTACACCTCGTCCCACTTCTCCGGGCCGACGATCCGCGTCACGACCGGACGCCGCCCCGGCGGCATCCCGCGGATTGTCGAGACATCGAGGTCGCCAAAGAGTGAAATTGCCAGCGTCCGCGGGATGGGTGTGGCGGTCATCACGAGCACGTGCGGCGTCATGCCCGCACCGCCTGTCGGTTGTGACGGGTCCTGTTCGCTGTCGCTCAGAACCGCGCCGCCGGCTCCCTCACCCCCACCCGCTTCCGCCGTTCCTTTCAATCGCAGCCCGGCCCGCTGATGGACCCCGAACCTGTGCTGCTCGTCGATCACCGCCAGCGCCAGGTCCTTGAACCGCACCCGCTCGGTCAGCAGCGCGTGCGTCCCGATGACCACGTCGATCTCGCCGGCGGCCAGCCGCCCAAGCAACGCCTCCCGGGCGGACCCCGTCACGGACCCCGTGAGCAACTCCACCCGCACGTCCGACCCCTTGAGCATCGCGCTGATGGAGGCGAAGTGCTGCTCCGCAAGCAGTTCCGTCGGCGCCATGAGCGCCGCCTGCTTCCGCGACGCGACCGCCAGCAGCATCGCGTACACCGCCACCACCGTCTTGCCCGAGCCCACGTCCCCCTGGATCAGCCGGTTGGTCGGCACGGTCCGCGACAGGTCCGCCGCGACCTCGCGGACCACCGCCTCCTGCCCCGGCGTCAGCGCAAACGGCAGGCGGGCGCGGATGCGGGCATCGATCTCCTCGTTCCAGCGCAGCGCCGGCGCCCGCATCGCCGACCGCAGTTGGGCCCGTTTCATTTCGACGCCTAACTGCAGCATCAGCAGTTCGTCGTACGCCAGCCGCCGCCGCGCGATGCTCGGCTCTTCCCGCGTCAGCGGCGCGTGCATCATGCGGTACGCCTCGGAGAGTTCCGGCAGGCCCCGCTCGCGTCGGAAGTCCGGCGGCAGGTGGTCCTCGATCAGCGGCAGCGCCCGATCCAGCACGCTCTTGACCAACCGCTCGATCCGCTTGGAGGGCATCTCCTCGCTCGCCGGGTAGATCGGCCGTAGTTGCGCGTCCTTGGCCTCCGGCTCGGCGCCATCGTCCGCCAGGATCTCGATTCTCGGGTTGGCGATTTGCAGCCCCGGCCCGAACCGCTTGACCTTCCCGCTCACACGCAGGCGCATGCCGGGGTGGATCCGGTGCCGCAGGTGGGGCATGTTGAACCAGACCAGGTCCAGCCGCCCCGTCTGGTCCATCAACACCGCCTCGAACCGTGGCCGCGGACGCTTGTTCACCACCCGCGTCGCCGTGATCTCCCCCCGCGCGGTCACGAGCGTCTCGGGAACGAGGCGGTCGATCGTCGCCTCCGCCTCCTGAAACTCGTGGCGCATGGGCAGGTATGCAATCAACTGCCCGACGTTCGTTACTCCAAGTGCCCGCATCGCCAGGGCGACCTTCCGGGCGGCCGCTCCGAGCGCCTCCAGCGGCGTCCCGAGCGTGAAATCCGTGCCTGCCGACCGTGGGGAGGGGGGCATACCCCTGACAATACACAGACCGCGCCCCGCCGCCGAGCCGGTATGCTGTGGTCCGGCGCTTTCTCGCCAGTTCTGCCTTTCCGCAACGCCCTCGGAGTCTCGCGACTATGTATGCCGACGCATCCCCCGAAGAGGTGGTCCGCCGTTTCATGGCCGCGATCAACGACCACGACGTCGAAGCGATCCTGGCCCTCATGACCGACGACCACCGCTACACCGACGCAACCGGGGGCTCGATCTCCGGCCCCGATCCGCTGCGGGCCGCGTGGCAGGGGTACTTCGCCTGGTTCCCCAACTACGAGATCAGCGCGGAAGAGGTGATCGCGAGCGGCAACCGGGTCGCCGTCTTCGGCCATGCGGGCGGCACGTTCGCCCTGGGCCCCGGCTCGGTGGCGGACAACACCTGGTATCTCCCCGCCGCGTGGCTGGCGGACGTCCGCGGCGACCGCGTCGCCCACTGGCGCGTCTTCTGCGACACCGAGCCGATCTGGACGATCATGCGCCGGGTGGGGCAGGTGCTGGCGTAAGCGGGACGGGCCGCTGCCACATCACTGTGCCGATGACGAGCCGCGAACAAAGTGAGCGGGTTTCACGCTCGACCCCGCCCCTCCCGCTGGCTCACCCGGAACCGGGCTCGGCGCTTCCGCCTCCCCCACCCGCCGCCGGATCGATCTGCCGCAGGTACGACCAGGAGTAGATCCCCGTGCGGTGCCCGTCGGAGAAGTGCAGCCGCAGCGCGTAGTTCCCGACCAGTTCCGCATCGACGATCGTCAGCGGGCCGGCGCGGGCGGCGCTGGCCGGGAGCACCGTCAGCGGGTTCTTCTCCATCTCCTCCCGCAGGGCCCGGGCCTCGGCCGAGGGGGACATCCGCCGCAGGTACGCCACGCTGTAGTACGAGGTCGTACCGTCCGCCCACTGCACGGTCAGGCCGCGGTCCTTCTTCACATCCAGCGCGGTCGGAGCGTCCATCGCGCCAACCCTATGCTCCGCCGATGACCTCCTCCCCCGCCACCCCCACCCCCGCCGTCACCGCCGGTCCTCACACACCGTTCTCCGATCGCCTCGCCGCCGCCATCGACCGCGCCGGCGCCCCCGCGTGCGTCGGGCTGGATCCGGTCTTCGAGAAACTCCCCGCCGCCCTCCGCGCGGCGCACAGCGCCGACCCCGTCGCCGCGATCGCCGCGTTCTCCCGCGGCATCCTGCGTGCGATCCGCGGCATCGTCCCCGCGGTGAAGTTCCAGTCCGCCTGCTACGAGCGCTACCACGGCCCCGGCTTCGACCTGCTGCACCACCTCATCGCCGAGGCCCGTGCGGCGGGCCTGGTCGTCATCCTCGACGCCAAGCGGGGCGACATCGGCGTCACCGCCGAGCACTACGCTGCCTCCGCGTTCACCTCGGCGGGAGGGCGGCCGCACGCCGATGCGCTCACGGTCTCCGGCTACCTCGGCCCCGACACCATCGAGCCGTTCCTGAAAGCCGGCGCCGGCATCTTCGTCCTCGTGCGCACGAGCAACCCCGGCTCCGACGCCGTGCAGTCCCTCCGCCTGGCCGACGGCCGCACCGTCGCGGAGATGATGGCCGATACCACCGCGTCGCTGGGCGCTTCCCGCCGCGGGCAGCGCGGACTCAGCGACGTCGGCGCCGTCGTCGGGGCCACCAAGGCCGCCGACGGGCGCGCGCTGCGGGCCCGTATGCCTAACCAGGTCTTCCTTGTCCCCGGCTACGGTGCCCAGGGCGGGACGCTCGACGATGTGCGGGCGCTGCTGCGTCCGGGGGCCCGCGGCCCGGCGGACGCCGGCGTGCTTGTGACGGCGAGCCGGTCGGTCATCTACGCCGCCGCGCCCGATGCGCAGGACTGGGAGGGCGATGTCCGGGCCGCCGCCAGCAGGTTTGTGGCTGAACTTGCCCAGATTCACGTCTGAGTCGCCTCTCGCCACAAAAACCAGCGCAAGCCGTGCCCTTTTCCCGTTCCTCCTCCCTTGCCGCGCTTGGGAATCCGAGTACACTTGGACCGACCGCAATTCCGGACCGGGCGGAGCCTGCGCCGGCGGTCCCCCCTGAGAGAGAGAGGGATCTCATCTGTGCGGCCTGACCGCGTGAGCAACGCGGCGGGGTATCCGCTTGCAGTTGTTGTCGCCTCTCTCTCGGGCAGCGAGCCCGACACAGCCTGATTTGTCCTTTTTTCGGGGTGTCCGGATGCGTACAGGCCCTCGCTGTGGTTTCTTTGTCTCTTCGCTGGCCCTCCTCGGCTCCGCGTCTCTCGCGGCGGCCCAGGTCCCGGTGCAGGAGGTCGAACCCAACAACACGCCCAGCACGGCCCAGGTGATCAGCCCCGCCCTCTACCCGACGGGCGCGGTCGCGATCGACGGCTTCATCGCCCCCGACGGCGCGCTCAACGGCATCGACTTCTTCGCCTTCGACCTGCTCGCGGGCGATTTCGTCGCTGTCAGCGTCTTTGACGACACGCCGGCGATCGACGACAACGACCCGCTCCTGGGCATCTTCGGCCCCGATGGCCTCCTGTTCGCATCCGACGACGACAGCGGGCCGGGCCTGTTGCCGTCGTTCAGTTTCGTGGTTCCCACCAGCGGACGCTGGGCGTTCGCCGTCACCGGCTTCGGAGACCACCCGACGTTCAACGGGAGCCACGACGAGGCGTTCGCTTACAAGTTCGTCTTCGCGATCAACCCCGTGCCGGCCCCGAGCGCGGCCGCGATCGGCGCACTTGCCGGCGCCGCCCTGCTGCGCCGCCGCCGCTCCGCCTGACCCCCCCACCACCAATCCTGCGTCCGTACCAACCCGCCCACGACCACACGACACCCGGAGACGACCGATGCGCCGAACGCTGCTGTCCCTCGCCGCTCTGGCCGCCGTCGCGACCCCCGCTCTCGCGCAGGTCGTGGAGTCCGAGCCGAACAACACGCCGGCTTTCGCCACGCCGCTCGGCTCGTTCACCGGCGCCGACGCGGTGATCGCCACCGGCTTCATCACCCCGGGCGATATCGCGATGGACCTGCCCGGCGACGTGGACTTCTACTCCTTCACGATCGACTTCGAGGCCCACTTCTTCGCGACCCTCTTCGGCCTGGGCGACCCCGACGCCGACGGCCAACTCGCGCTGCTCGACGGCGTGAGCATCCTGGCCGCCGATGACAACAGCGGCCTGGACAACTTCCCGGCGCTCCAACTCACCCTCTCCCCCGGCACGTACTTCCTCGCCGTCACCGGCGCCAACGACCTGGGCTTCCCCGGCGGCACGTCCTTCCCCGACGGCCGCGAACCGGACCAGACGCCGCACACCGAGGACTTCGCGTACAAACTCATGGTCGGCTTCAGCGTCGTCCCGGCCCCGTCGGCCGCCGCGCTGCTGGGCCTCGGCGGCCTGGCGGCCGCCCGCCGGCGCCGCCGCTGACCCCGGCCACGGTCACACAAGAACATGCGAAAAGAGAGCGGCCGGTCCGAAAGGGCCGGCCGTGCTTGTTTCCGGGTCGATCGTCGTGGCAAACAATGCCGATCCTCGCTTTTGAGGCCTCTCGGCGCTGCACTCTCGAGCATCCGTGTGCAGAACAGCACCATCGCGTATGCTGTCGAGAGAGCCAAAGCCCATGCAGACCCGACTTGACAGCCCCGCCGCCCTCATGTTCACAGCGGCGCTCCCGACCGCAGCCGTCACGTGCGCGGCTCAGCCGTCCTTCCGCATCCTCACCGGCATTGTGCTGGCGCGTCGCCGACGCCCGCTGCGGCGCGGGCCGTGAGCGCTGCGCCGCCGACGATCGGCCCGCTCACATCGGCTTCTTCCCCACCGTCTCGTCGTACACGCGCAGGAGTTTCTCTTTGTCGAAGACCATCTCCTGCCGGCTGCGCCCGACGACGTCGTACAGCGGCGTCAACTCGATCGCGTCCACCGGGCACGCCTCCTCGCACATGCCGCAGTAGATGCACCGCAACTCGTCGATCTCGAACTTCTTGGGGTACTTCTCGCGATCATCCCACGGGCTCTCGGCCGCCTCGATGTGGATGCACCGCGCCGGGCAGATCGTCGGGCACATCATGCACGCGACGCACTTGACCCGCCCCTTCTCGTCGCGGTTGAGCCGGTGCACGCCCCGGAAGTTGCGGACCTCGATCCCCCCCTTCTCCACCGGCAGGTGCTCCCGCCGCTGCTCGGGGTACTGCATCGTGCGGCTGGTCCGCCCCTGGCCGAACGACGTGAAGAAGTGCCGCATCGTCACGCCGAAGCCCTTGAAGACCTCCGGCAGGTACGCGTTCTCCAGCCGGTTCAGGCGCGGGGGCTGGAGTTGGATGATGTCCGAGTCCTTGATCGCCATGGCGGGGCCAGTATAGGGGCCGCGTCGCGCCGCGCCGGCCGCCGCCGCGCCGGACGTCGGCCCGCGCGGTTCGCCGTGGAGCCGCGGCCGGTCGAAGGCCGATGGGGAGAGAAGCCCGAAGTGGTTTGCTCCCACCCCCCACCACACGGATAATCACCCCGATGTCACGCAGCCGCCGGATGCCGCCGCTCTTCGAGGTGATGCGCGAGACCAACCCCCCGCGCGGCCCCCTCCCCCCGCCGACGCCCATCAACGTCCCGCGGCCCGCGGCCCCGGTCGTCCGCCCCGTCACCCCCGCCGCGGCTCCGTCGCCCCGGCGCGACGCCGGCGGCCCCGCGTTGGCCTTGGCCCAGCCCGCCGACGACGCCCCGCCGCCGGAGAACCGGCCGGCCTTCCGCCTCCGCGGCTGGGACCTGAACCGGCAGGTGACCTTCCCGGCCAAGACCATCCTGCTGGTCGGCGCCGCGGCCTTCGGGGTCTTCGCCCTGACCTTCGCCGTGGTCTGGGGCATCGCCTGGAACAGGGGGCACGAAACGGCCCGGCTGAAGTGGCTCGCCGAGAAGGCCGAGCCCGCCACCGCCGAACTCGCGGCGGACCCGACCGCCACGACCGCCCCGGACCCTCTGGCAAACCCCAGGCCTACCCAATCGACCGCCCGGACCCAGCCCGCCCCCCGTCAGCAGCAGCCCCCCGCCACCGCCCAGCAGCGCCAGCCCGTCGCCTCGGTCCCCGTCGAGGCCGGCTCACTCGCCCCCGGCGCCGACCCCCGCGGCACCGGCCAGAACTACCTCTGGATCGTCACGCTCCAGAAACTCGACGACGCCGAGGCCGTCGCGGCGTTCCTGACCCGCAACGGCGTCCCCGCCGGGGTTGTCCCGATGGGCCAGGTTGATATGGCGACCGCCCGGGCAAACAATCACCGCAACTGGGAGGTTTTCGCCCTGGAGGGCATCCCCTCCGGGCAGTTCCGGGCCAGCGCTGCCAAGCGCCAGGCCTTGGAGCAGAAGGTGGAGTCGCTCGAGGCCGCGCTCAACCGCGAACTCAGGCTGCACATCCGCCTGAACCAGCACCAGTGGAAGAAGTACTGACCCCCCACCCCCACCCGGCACCCCCCCAGATCGGGGCAGTCGGACCAGCAAGCCCCCTGACCTGAGGATTGCCCCATGAGCCTCGACCGTTCCCTCAAGACCGCCGCCAGCATGGCCGGCACCCGCAGCGTCCTGACCCGCGCTGAGCGGATCGCCAAGCTCGTCGCGGACAAGAAGCTGGACCCGAAGAAGGACAAGGTCTTGGGGCTGCCCAAGACGCTTGTGGGGAAGCGCTGAATCGGGTATACTCCGCCCAGATTCACCAAGCTCTCTCTTTTCGCGCCCCGGATGTGTCCCGACTCCGGGGTTTATCATTGCGCCCACACTCTGCCCTCTGAGCCGCCGCGATGGACATCGACCGCCTCATTTCTGAACGCTCCCGCTCGATCAACGCCTCCGGCATCCGACGCGCGTTCGAACTTGGAGCGAAACTCAAGGACCCGATCAACCTGTCCATCGGCCAGCCCGACTTCCCCGTGCCGGATGCCATCAAGCGAGCCGCGTGCGAGGCGATCAACGGCGACCGCAACGGCTACTCGCTCACGCAGGGCGTCGCCCCGCTGCGCGAGGCGATCTGCACGCATCTGGCTCGTGATGTGGGGTGGAAGATCGATCCCGGCGCGCGCCCCGACCCGGCATCAGGCGCCCCGGGGCTGCTCGTGACCTCCGGCACGTCCGGTGCGCTGTGGCTGGCGTTCATGGCGATGCTTGGTCCCGGCGATGAGGTAATCGTCCCCGACCCGTACTTCGTGATCTACCCCTCGCTCGCGTCGGTCTGCGACGGCCGCGCGGTCCTGTGCGACACATACCCCGACTTCCGCATGACCGCCGAGCGCGTCGAGCCGCTCATCACGCCGCGGACCAAGTTCGTCCTGCTCAACTCCCCGAGCAACCCCGCCGGCGTCGTCGCGAGCCGGCGGGACGTGGAGGATCTGCTGGACCTCTGCCGGCGGCGGAACATCCTGCTGATCAGCGACGAGATCTACGACCAGTTCACCTTCGACGATGCCCGCGACGCGGCGGTTGGCCACCGCTCCGCGCCCAGCCCGGCGCGCGTCCCCGGCTCGCACGAGAATGTGCTGCTGATCCGCGGCTTCGGCAAGACCTACGGCGTCACCGGCTGGCGCATGGGCTACTGCGCCGGGCCCGCGCGGCTGATCGAGGAGATGACCAAACTCCAGCAGTACACCTTCGTCTGTGCCCCCACCCCGCTCCAGTTCGGCGCCGTTGCGTCCTTTGGCGTGGACATGGAGCCCACCATCGCCGCCTACCAGCGCCGGCGCGACAAGGTCGTGCAGCGCCTTTCGACCGTGACCGAGGTCGCGATCCCCGGCGGGGCGTTCTATGCCTTCCCGAAGGTCCCCGAGCACCTGGGCATAACCGCCTCGCAGTTCGCCCAGCGCTGCATCGACCGCAACGTCATCATCATCCCCGGCGGCGTCTTCTCCTCCCGCGACACGCACCTGCGCCTGAGTTTCGCGGTGAACGACCAGACGCTCGACCGCGGGCTCGACGTGCTCGTGGACCTCATGCGGGGCTGACCGCTTTCTCGGACGCGCCTTCAGCCGCCCCGATCGGAAGCCAATACTCGGGCCATGCCCCCCGCGGCGGACCTGGCCCGCACGGAACTGGAGAACACCCTCGCGGCCGAATCGGAGATCGTGGACGCCGACTTCGCCGCCGAGACCGTCGAACTGGTGTGCTCGCGGACGCTCGGCGAGGCGTCTTCCGCCGTCATCCAGATCGCGCAGACTCAGGCGCAGAGGGTGCTGGGGCTGAGCCGGGTGTGATGGCCGTCGCGGCCGCCGCCGGCCGTGGACGGCTCCGCCCCGCCGTCACGCCGTACTTCGTCCGGATCATCCGGCGTCGGACGGGGATGTACACAAGCCCCGCGATCCACGCCCCCAGCGCGGCAAACAACACGACCGCCGGTAGCCACGCGAGCATGCTGCTGCTGGCCATCGACGGCACCGACCTCATGGCCGATCTCGCGGTCGAAAGCGTGAACAACGGGCCGGGGTTCACGGCGGACGGATCTTGCGACAGTTCGTCAAGGATCCGGACCAGTTCGGCGACTTCCTCGTCGGAATAGCCGGCGGACGGGCCGGCCCCCAGGCCGTTGAGCCATGCGGAGACCGTCGGCTTGTCGAGGGCCGCGCGGCCGGCAGGATTCGGCTGCCGGAGCGCTCCGCTCGCATCGATCCAGTGGACGGTCGACGCTCCGCCGATCTTGGTGGCGGTCAGCGACGCCAGCCCGCCGCCCTCGGGCGTCAGCGTGAGGCTCGACATCTCCACATTGCCAGTGTCGTTGTTGGTCGTCACGCTCACGTCGGCCTGGATCGCTTGGCCGGAGCCGGAGACGGACGTAATCGTGACATTGGTTCTGGCCTGCGTGGAGCCCGTCCCCCTCACCCCGGAAACACTCAGCAGTATCGTGACGTTGAGCAGCACCCCGCAAGCGAGCCCCATGAACGCGGTCCACGCGAACAGCCCCCAGAGGAGGCTCCCGCGCCGGCGAACCTCGAGGGCCGCCGTGCGAACCCCGGAGACCAGCAGGTTCCCGCCGCACTCGGGGCACGTTGTGCCGTGCAACCCCGCGACCGGATAGCCGCACGCGTCGCATTCGGCCTGCGTCGGCATGCGCCGTGGCGAAGTGCACGCCAGCAGCGCCTCGCGCAGCAACAGCACCAGCAGCAGGGGCAGCCCGAGGAACATGACCGCCGAGAAGAGCAGCCCGAAGAACATCGGTGCGCCCATCATCATGCCGCCTCCCATCGCCGCGCCAGCCCCCGCGCGATCACCAGGAACGCGGCCGTCATCGCCGCCAGCACCAGCACCTGCGGCCACAGGCTCGCGGCGCCCAGTTCGCGCCAGAACACCTTGTTGTAGCCGTCCAGCGCCCAGCCGTTGAACGTTGCGAGCCCCACCATGCGCAGCGCCTCGGGCATGAAGACGCGCGGCAGCATGCTTCCACCCAACGCCGACATCATCAGGATCACGATCGTGGACAGGCCCGCCAACTGCGCCCGCGTGCGGCAGGCCGTCGCCAGCACGAGTCCCAGCGCCGACCCCGCCGCCGCGGTGGACACGGTCATCACCGCGAACCCCGGCAGGTGACGCAGGAACTCCAGGCCAAAGAGCATCCCCCACGCGAACATCACCGTCACCTGCACGACGCCCACCGTCGTCAGGAACGCCCACTTGCCCAGGAGCAACCGGCCCATCGTCAGCCGCGAGGAGAGCAGCCGTTCGAGCACGCCGTTCTCCTGCTCCTCCAGCAGCGTCCCCGCCCCGCCCACGGCCATGAAGAGCAGGAACATGACCGCGATCCCCGAAGCCGAGAGGGAGACGGCCCGCGAGCGGTCGGTCTTCTTCTCGCCGAGCACATCGACCACCTTCACCGCGACGGGGCCGCGGAAGGCGGGGCCGTCGCTGCTGGCGGCGTCATCGGTCCCGCCGTTGCTCCCGGCGGCGGCCTCCTCGGTCGCGGCGCGCAACATCGGGAGCCAGTCGGACACGGCGGCTCGCTGCTGCTCCGTGAAGGCCCCGCCGTAGCGCTCGAACATCTCCAGCCCGCGCTGCATCATCAGGTCCGGCGCGGCGGTCATCGCCGCGCCCTGGAGCAGCCCCCCCACCATCTGCGGCGCGACCGGGTCCGACGTGTCCGCAAGCAGTTCGATGGCCGGGACATCGCCGGCGAGGAACATCCCGAACCCTTCGCCGAATCCCTCGGGGATGACGACCGCGATCGGCACCCGCCCCCGCTCGACGAGCCCGAGCGCCGCGGGCCGGTCCAGCGGCGCCGGCGGGTCACCCGATTCCGTGCAGACGCGGAGCCCCTTGTCGCGGCGCAGTTGCTCGACCAGGCGTCGGCTCGCCTCGCTCCCATCCTCATCAACGACCGCGATCGTAACGGGGTTGGTCGCCCCGCCGCCCCCCATCCCCCCGAACAGCACCGCGAAGACGCTGAAGAAGATCACCGGCAGCAGGAACGTCAGCACGAAGGCCACGCGGTCGCGGCGCAGTTCGGTGGCCCACGTCCTGAACAGCGCCGCCATCATTCGCGCAACTCCCGTCCGGTGAGGTGGATGAACACCGCGTGCAGGCTCGGCGCCTCGACGTGCACATCCTCGACGGCGTACCCCGCGGCCCGCACGCGGTCCAATGCCGCCGCCAGTTCCGCCGCCACGTCAGAGACGCGCCAGACGAGCGTGCGGCCGTCCCCGTCTCGCTCGGCGCCGAGCATCGCGGCGTCCGCCTCGCGGTCGAGCGTCAGCCGCACGCGCCGGCCGGGCCCGACGGTCCGCGCGACCAGTTCGTCCAGCCGCCCGTCCGCGATCACGCGACCGTGGTCGATGATGATGATCCGGTCGCACACCCGCTGCGCCTCGTCGAGTTGGTGCGTCGTGAGCATCAGCGATGCGCCCGCGGCCCTGAGCCCCGCGAGCATCTCCCAGATCCGCTCGCGGCTCTGCGGGTCCACCCCGACCGTCGGCTCGTCCAGCAGCACGACCTCCGGCCGGTGCAGCACGGCTGCAGGCGATGTTCAGCCGCCGCTTCATCCCGCCGCTGAAGGTCGCCACGCGGGCGTGTGCCCGGTCCTCCAGCCCGGTCCACGCCATGGCCCATTCGATCCGCTCGCGCAGGTCGCCCCCGCGCAGGCCGTAGAGAGCCCCGAACGTCCGAAGGTTCTCCACAGGGGTGAGCAGCCCGTACAGGGCGATCTCCTGCGGCACGATCCCGAGCCGCGCCCGCCCCTGGTCTCCCTGATCCGAGCCGTTTGCGCCCAGGTCCCGGCCCAGCAGCGTGATCCGCCCCTCGTCGAGGCGCACTCGCCCCGCGATCGCGCGGACCAGCGTCGTCTTCCCCGCGCCGTTGGGTCCCAGCAGCCCCACCCACTCCCCCTGCCGCAGGGCCAGGTCCACACCGTCGAGGGCGAGAACCCCGCCGCCGGGCCCCTTGGCGCCAAAACGCTTCCGTGCCCCGGCGACCTGAAGAACCGCATCCATAAGGGGCAGACTACCTCGTCTCCCACACCCCGGGGCATCTTCCTTGGGGCGGCGGCTCCCCCTCTTGCGTGATACGGAGAATGTTGGTAGAGTGGGTCCCGTCCCGGCATTCGCCGGGTGGTTGGCCTGCTGGGGTTCCATGACGAACTCGTTGCTGGCGGCGCCGCTCCGGCTCCGGTGGAGGTTCTGCTCCGCTGCGAGCGAGGTTGCGGCACGGCCGGACTGCCGCGGGCTTATGTCATTGCCCCCCTTTGCACGTAGGCATCGTCATGTCGGATACCTCCTCGCCCGCCCCTGCCAAGATCTGCATCCGCTGCGGACAGGACTGCTCGAAACGCCCCCGGACCAAGGACCTGCAGGGGCGGTACACCTGCCGCGACTGCCTGGAGAAGGCACAGAAGCAGGCGGCTGCGCCGGCGCACCAGATGGCCGCGCCCGCGGGAGCCGCGAGGATGGGCGACCCCATCCCGCTGGAGGACGCCGGTGACCCGAATCTGATGGACATGCTGCTCCAGGATGCGGTCAAGGAGCAGGCCAAGGTCACCGTCTCACCCTGCCCGGGGTGCGGCAACCCGCTGCGGTCCGACACCGCGATCTGCGTGAACTGCGGCTACAACACGCGCACCGGCGCGGTCGTCAAGACCAAGCAGGCCAAGGCGGAAGAGATCAACCCCGAGGCACTCGCCAAGGCCAAGGGCCTTCAGCGGGAGCGGGAACTCGCCGCCGCCGCGGCCCGCATGGAGTACATCAAGCCGATCATCATGATCGTCGCGGGGCTGACGATCACGTCGCTGCTGCTGGGGTCGATGGAAGGCGGCGGCGGGGCGGCCACGGTCGGCACCTACCTCATGCTCTATGGCATCTCGGCGTTCCTGACCGTCGTCGCGTACCTGCTGTGCGTGATCATGTGGCTGGGCTCCGACGCGCCGCTGATCCTCATCATCACGCGCCTCATGGGCATCTGCGCGGTGATGGACGTCCTGCTCGTCGGCATCTTCGCCAGGCTGCCAATGGGCTTCGGCATCATCGGACTGGGCTACCGCTACGCCCTGCCGCTGATCGTCTACGCCGCTTTCCTCACACACATCATGGAGATCGACTGGGAGGAGGCCCTGATGGTCGGGGTTATCACGGGCGTCGTGAAGGTGGTCGGGACCATCATGATCTGGGTCTGGCTGCTGAACACCCTCGCCGGCTGAGCCGTCGGAGCAGGTCGCAAACCGCCGGAACGATCGGGCGTCTCGCGGAGGATCAGCCAATCACATCGCGGTGGCGCGAGGTTGATGTCTTTCGCGCAGAAGCGGCCAGTCGCCTTCCCCATTCGCGTGCGAGCCCGCGCAGCGGCGACCGATGCCGCTTTGGCCGGCGACCCCAAAAATGACGACGCCGCCCGTAGGTGCACGGGCGGCGTCGCCTTGAGGAAGTGCAGCCCGGGGAGCTCAGCAGCCGTTGCTGAGGTCCGCGAGCCACGCGGTCAGGAAGGCGCTGATGTCGGTGGAGTTGACCTGGCCCGAGCCGTCGAAGTCGGCGTCGAGGTTGCCCTGGTTCAGGCTGTCGAGCCAGGAGGTGAGGAACGCGGAGATGTCGGTCGAGTTGACCGTGCCGCTGCCGTCCCAGTCGGCCAGGCACTCGGGGCCGCCGGCGTCCGGGCACGCCCACCGAGCGACACGCGCCACCGAGACCCCGCCCGCGGTCACGAACCCGCCGCCCGCGTAAACGGCGGGCCCGGTCCCGTCGTCGTACGTCGCCAGGTCGATCACCGAGACGTTCATGCCTGAACCCAGCGGGTGCCAGTTCTGGCCGTCCCACTTGGCGACGTAGTTGGCGGGCTGGTCGCCGGCGGTCGTGAACTGGCCGCTGACGTAGAGAGCCGGGCCCGTGCCGTCGTCGTAACTGGTCAGACCGTTGACGGGGTGGCTCAGGCCGGAGCCCAGGGCGCTCCAACTCTGGCCGTTCCACTTGGCGATCCGGTTGGCCGGGACACCGCCGGCGTTGGTGAACCATCCGCCCACGTAGAGGGCCGGGCCGGTGCCGTCATCGAAGGCGTACAGGATCTCAACGCTGCTGTCCACGCCGCCGCCGACCGAGTACCACCGGGTCCCGTCCCACTTGGCGATGCACAGGGCGTTGATGACGGTGCCGTCGGGGTTGGTGGCCGTGCTGAAGCCGCCGCCGACGAAGAGCGCCGGGCCGGTCCCGTCGTCGAAGACCGCCATGCAGTTGGCCGGCGGGCGGTTGGTCCCGCCACCGTCGAGGCCCACGCCAAGGCCCAGGGATTCCCAGTTCGTCCCGTTCCACTTGGCGACGCGGTTGGGGCCGCCGAGCACGCTGAAGTCGCCGCAGGCATACAGCGCCGGGCCGGTGCCGTCATCCCACACGATCAGGTCGCGGACCGCGGCGTTGAACCCCTCCCCCACATCCACCCAGGTCTCGCCGGTCCACCGGGCCACGCGCTTCGGATGGCCGGTGAACTGGCTGAAGGAGCCGCCGGCGTAGACCTCGTCGTTGAAGACGCAGACGGCGAAGACCGTGCCGGTCAGCCCGGGACCGAAGCCGTACCAGGATGTGCCGTCCCACATCGCGACACGGACCGCCTCGCTCCCCTCGGCGGTGCTGAACTGGCCGGAGGCGAAGAGTTTCGACCCCCCGGCGTAATCGAAGACCTCGAGGTCGCGAATCGTGCTATCCACACCGCCGCCGACGGGCATCCACTCGTGGGGGCAGGGCTGGGCCGCCGCGGCGGCTGCCATAAGAGCAACTGGGGCGGGCCAGCAGGCCCAGGAAAAATGTCGGTGCCAACGAGACTGGGTCATGGTCGGAGGCCTCCTCGGTACGTTGTTCGGTCGGGTCTGACAAAGTGCCCTGGCCGTTCGAGTCCAACCTAAACGAAGATGGACGGCGCGTCAATGGTGTCTTGAGACAATTTCGGAAATTTCGACTGGCGAGGTAAGGCGGGTTGGCGGTATGCTCAGCCGCATCGGAAGGGCCAACGGCATGGACCACACCGAGAATCCCGAACAACCTCTGAATTCAGGCGGTCCCGCCCTCGCGACCGAGCTTGAGGACGAAGCCGAAGCAATCCTGGCGCAGATCCGCCCCGCGCTCGCCGAGGTCCTGCGGCAACTGAACCCACCGGTGCTGCGAGCCTTCGACCTGCGGCGGCGGCTGAACCTCGGTCAGAAGGTGAGTTGGGGGCTGTTCAACGCCGCACGGACGCGAGATCCGCAGGAACTCGCCTCGCTGTTGCCGCGCCGCAGGGGAATGGAGCGATTCCTGGCCGCGGCGGCGGCGAACGGGGTGTCGGAGGACGCGATCGAGCAGGTCCGCCGCGCGTACGCGAGGTTCGAGGAGTCGGTGGCCCGGCTGGCGCGCAGCCGGGATGCGTTCGAGACGATGATGGGCGAACTGGGGCTGGGGGCGATGGACCCCACCAGCGCGGAACTGCGGCACAAGCGGGCCGCGTTCCGTGCCAACGCGCTGCTGTGGGGGAAGCAGGCCCGGACGTTCTGCGCTGCGCTGATCCTGCACCCGGGCGAAAAGCCGGGGATGCTGGACATGGTGCACATCAAGGGGATGGAGGGGCTGCACCGGACGCGGCGCGGGGTGACGCTGGACATGACATCGCGGCGGGGGCTGCGGCCCAGCGCCGGGGACCCGGAGGGGCCGGTCCGGCTCGAGCCGCTGGACCCGCGTGAGCAAGGGTCGGAGGCGGTGTGGCTGCTTCGGGACTTCTGCTCCCGCCCGCTGCCGGAGTTCCGGCTGCACGAGGACCGGCCGGACTACCGCAGTTACGAGGTCATCAGCGAACGGCTGGGCTCGGCCGGGGAAGTGACGTACTACACGGGAGAGGTGGTCCGGGCGATCACGACCGTGCCGGGGAGCGTGCCGGACTCGGAAGTCACGCTCGCCAAGGGCGTCAACACCCCGCTGGAGGCGTACTCGGGGGACATCATCATCCACAAGAGCGTGTGGGGGACGACGCCGCCGGAGGTGAAGGTCTACGCGTGGCCGATGGACAACTCGACGCGGGCCTACCAGACGAACCTGCTGCCGCTGACCGAACGGGCGGTGTACCTTGGGGACGGGGCGTACAAGGGGAGGATGCAGCCGGTGCCGCGGTACGGCGAGATGATCCAGTACGCGATGGACCGGATGGGGTGGAACGGGGATGAGTTCCGGGTCTTCCGGTGCCGGGTCGAGTACCCGGTGATGTACTCGCTGATCCGCATGACGCTGCGGTAGGCCCCCCCTCCCCCCCCTCTCCCCCTCCCGCACTCGCGGTCGATGACCGGGGCAAATCCAGTTGCGCGAACAATCCGCGCTTGGTGCAAGCGGCGGCCCGGTTCGCGACATGGACACTTGGCAGGAAACGAGCAACGGCGCCCAGCGGTCTGTTGGGTGCGCGGGCACTGCCGCGTCGCATCGTCAGCACTGATTGCGACCAGCCATCACCTTCCCCCTCCGCTGGACCATCCAGCACGGCGGGCCGGGTCCGACAGGATCCGGCCTGCTTTGCCGCGCTCCCGCTTTTCGGCCGCGCCGCCACTACACTCGGCGCATGACTGTCGATGAAGCCCGCCGGCTGATGCATGAGTGGACCGCCAGCCCGGCCCTGCGCGTGCATATGGAGTGCGTCGCCGCGTGCATGGCGGCGTACGCGGACCGGCTCGAGCCCGATCAGCGCGACCGCTGGATCGTCGCCGGCCTCCTGCACGACTTCGACTACGAACGCCACCCGTCTCGCGAGGAGCACCCGTTCGTCGGCGTGCGCCACCTGGAGTCCATCGGCGTGGACGAGGAGATCCGCACCGCCATCCTCGGCCACGCGGAGTACAGCGGCGTGCCGCGGACCACGCCGATGGCCAAGGCCCTGTGGGCGGTGGATGAACTGGCCGGGTTCATCGTGGCCTGCGCGAAGGTGCGACCGGACGGGATCGCGAGCCTGGCTCCGTCAAGCGTGCGCAAGAAACTCAAGGACCGGTCGTTCGCCGCGGCCGTCAGCCGCGACGACATCGCCCAGGGCGTGGCGGAACTGGCCCCGCTGCTGGGCCTGGCTCCGGAGCAGTTCGAGACGGCGCACATCCAGACCTGCATCGACGCGATCCGAGCCGAAGCGCCGCGTCTGGGGCTGTAGAACGCGTGAGCATTGATCTCCGCGAGACCGCTCACCGAGCCTACCCACCGCCGCGTGGGCCGTGGGTCATGCGGATGGACTGGGTGGACCTGCTGTTCATGCACTGGCCGATCCCGGCCGCGGTGGTGCGCCCGCTGATTCCGGCGCATCTGGAGATCGACACGTACACCGGCGAGGGGTTCGAGCGGCAGGCGTTCATCGGCGTCGTGCCGTTCCTCATGACACGCGTCCGCGGCCGGATGTGCCCGCCGATCCCGACGACGCACACGTTCCCGGAACTCAACGTGCGGACGTACGTGCTGGGCCCCGACGGGCGACCGGGCGTGTGGTTCTTCAGCCTCGACGCGGCCAGCGTGCTGGCCGTCAAGGCCGCTCGCGCGACCTACCGGCTTCCGTACCGGCACGCGGCGATGTCGATCCGTCGCGAAGGGGAGTGGGTCGTGTACGAATCCCGGCGCACGGACCGACGCGACCCCGGCGCGGTCTTCGAGGCCCGCTATGCGCCGGCAGGCCCGGTCTACCGGGCCGCCGCCGGCTCGCTGGAGCACTTTCTCACGGAGCGGTACTGCCTGTACGCGCCGGGGCGCGGCCGACGGTCGCTCCGCGCCGAGATTCATCACGTGCCGTGGCCGCTGCGACCGGCGCGGGCCGAAGTGGTCCGCAACACGATGACCGCGCCCCTGGGGATTGACCTTGCCGAAGCGGCGCGCACGTCGAAGGGGACCGGGGGGCCGTGGCCGCTGCTGCACTTCGCGGACAGACTTGAAGTTGTGGCTTGGCCCGCTTGGCCTGTCGGCGCCGGTAAATCCAGCCGGTGAAGCCGGTTTCGGGGGCCGCTCAGCCGTCGCTCATCGGGGAGCCGCATCGTTGGACTTGCCGCGCCGCGGACGGAGCACGCAGCCGCGCCGGCGGCCCCGGATCGGCGATCGAAGAGGAGGCCTCGCCGGGAACCGGCTTCCCGTAGCACGTCGCGAACATCCGCGCCACCCAAGGAGGAGCGCATGCAGTTCATCCCGACCCGCATCCACGGGGCGCAGGACTATCTCCTCGCGGCCCTGCTGCTGGGGTCGCCGTGGCTCCTGGGAGCGGAGCCCCAGTCGGCGTTCACGGTGACCCTCATCGGCGCCGGTGTTGTGCTGGCCGCCACGAGCCTGCTGACGAACTACGAATGGGGCCTGGTGCGGCGTCTCGCCGTGCCGTTGCACTCGGCGATCGATCTGGTCCTCGGGCTGGCGCTGGTGTCGGCGCCGTGGGTTCTGGGCTTCCACGACGAGGCTTGGGCGACGCATGCGACGCTGGGCGCCGCCCTCGTGCTCGGGGCCCTGACGACCCATCCTCGCCCCTTTGGGCTGGAGCATCCGGCGTTCGTCGCCGCGCGGCTGGGCGCTGCGCACGGGGGGCGCTGAGCCATGCCTCCACAACTACTCGCCTGGATCGCGCTGGGGTGTTTCTTCGCTGCAGGGGCGATCGGGGCGGCGCTGCTCTTCTCGCACTGGCGCCGCCTGCGCGTGCCGCTGGCCGGGGCGTTCCCGCACGGGTTCTTCGCGGGAGCCGGGCTCATCTGCCTGCTCGTGGCGATCATCATGAACTGGGGCGAGCAGGACCGTCTGGGCCCGTGGCCTGTGATCGCGCTGGTCCTGCTCCTGGCGGCGGCGGGAGGGGGCGTCGCCTTGTTCTACCTGCACGCGCGAGCCGGGGCGATTCCGCTGTGGCTCGGGGCCGCGCACGCCAGCGCGGCGGTGCTCGGGGTCATCATCCTCTTCCTGGCGATGGCCGGGCAGTCATGGACCTCCGAGCCGGTGCCGCTCAACCCCGTGGACGTCGATACGCCCGCGAACCCGCCGCCGGGGCAAGCCGCGCCGGCCGAGCCGCCGCCGCCGCCACCGGCCGGAGCGACCGGGCCGTCGCCCGCGCTGCCGATGCCGATCATGCCTCAGCCGACGCCCGCAGCGCCGCCGGCCAGGGGCTGAGCCGTCACGCCGCCGCGGCCTCGCCGCGGAGCGCGGGCTTGCGGGCCCACGGCGGGCGCACCGCGTAGGCCGAAGGCTGGATCCCCTCGCCGTACATCGAGGCGTACACCTGCGTCACCTCGGCGCCGAAGAGGATGATCTGCGCCGAGTAGTACAGCCAGATGAGCACGACGACGAGCGAACCGGCGGCGCCGTAGACCGAGCCGGGGGCGCTGCGCCCGAGGTACAGACCGATGAGGTACCGACCGATCACGAACAGAACGGCCGTGACGAAGGCTCCGACCCACACATCGCGCCAGCGGATCCGCACATCAGGCAGCCACTTGAAGACCGCCGCGAACAGGAGCGTCATCATCGCGACCGTGCCCATTTCGTTGAGCAGACGTAGCGCCCACCCCGGCACGGCGGCCCACCGGCCCAGGCGCTCCTGCACACCTGAGAGCACCGCGCTGAGCACCACCGACGCCATCAGCAGCACGGCGACGAGCAGGATGAGGCCGAGCGAGAGGAGCCGTGTGCGGATCAGGTCGCGGATCGCGCGCCCGGGCTTGGGCTCGACGTCCCAAACGCGGTTGAGCGACGTCTTGAGTTGGGCCAGGATGCCGGTTGCGCCGACGATGGCCAGGACGATGCCGACAATGGTGCCGATGATCCCGCCGGCGGGTCTCGCGGCGTTTGCGACCAGCGTCTGCACGACTTCCGCGCCCGAGCGTCCGACGAGGTGCTCGATCTGCCCGACCAGTTCGCCCTGAACCGCCTGCTCGCCGAAGACCGCGCCGGCGATGACGATCAGCAGCAGCACCAGCGGCGCCATCGCGAAGATCATGTAGAACGCCAGCGCGGCCCCGAGTTCGGGGGCACGGTCGTTCATCCAGTCCATCGCGGCGGTCTTCAGGAGCGTGAAGAGCCTCACGGCGGTCCCCTCCGGCGCGAGTCATCGCCCGCGTGCACGCCGCGATCACTTCTCCGGTCCCAACGTCCCTGCGGGGTCGGCCGCGTCGCCGCGGGCTACCTCGGGACGTTCGACGGGGTGTTCGCCGGCGTGCTGGGCGCCGGCGCCGGGTTGGTCGTGCCGCGGTTGGTCGCGTCGGGGACGGTTGTCGCCGTTTCGGCTCGGTCGTCGTCGAAGATGTGGCGGATGACGGCGCCGGTGATGCCCGCGGCGATCGAGGTGATGATGATCGCGGTCCAGATGCGGCTCTGGATCTCCGCCTCGACCGGGCGCGAACGCGTCGCGTCGTACGTCTCAACCATGGCCGGCTCCCTTCGCCAAGCGACTTGGAATCTCGCGGATCCGAGCGGCCACGCTCCTTCCCGCGCGGCCGGCGCGACCAACTCGGTGCGCGCGGCGTGTGCCTCGACGCCATGACATTGGCACGAAGGTGTGGGCCGAGAGCAAGAACCGGCCGAATATCGTCTCACCGCCCGCCCCCCCACCCTTCCACGCCCCCCGCTGCCGCCAAAGAAAAACGGCCGGCGCCGCGGGGCGCCGGCCGTGTGACCGGTTGGTGTTGTTGTCGCGCCGGGACCGGGCGCAGGGGGCGGCTTACTCGGCCGCCCTCGAGCCCGAGCGCGGCTCGATCAGCCCCATGCGCACGAGGAACTCGCTGGCGGCTTCGATCTCGAACTTGGTGAACTCCGAGAGCCAGTCCGGCTGGAGCGGCGAACCCATGAGGTCCGCCGGGTAGGGCCACGGCCCGCCCGTGTACTCCGCGACGCCCGCGGCCGCACGCAGCGCGGCCTCCGCGGCTTCGCACAGACGTTCGGCGCTCAGGTGGTCGGCGGGTGACATGCGGCTCTCCTTTCCCTTGTATCGATCGGCTTCTTGGCCGATTGGTGGGCAACGTTCCGCGGCCGTTTCACCACTACACGCTTCGTCGGCCGGGGCGTGATGGATCCTGAAGCCCTCCTCTACACAGGGCGTGCCAAACGGCGGCGCGTTTGGCCAGGTCCCGTAAGTGCATTCGCGGCAAGGAACTGCGAGATTCCCACCCGGATCCCCCAGTTTGGGGTCCGTGCGCAGAACCTGCACCAGCCGCCACTTTGGCGGTCTGAGAGCGACTGTCAGCCGTTCGGGCGGGGTGCGTTTGCCAAGCGTCCGACGAGCGTCGGCTTACCGGCGGGAAGTCGGCCAGTCGCGTTTGCGGCGTCGCGAGGCGAGGTACAGCGCGGCAATACCGAGCGCCACGAGCGCGAGCGGCGCGGCGATCACGATCGAGAAGATGAACCAAGGGAGCACCAGCAGCGCGAGCACGACGATCGTGAGGGCGAGGATCAGCCAGCCTGCCGACTTGGCGGGCTCGGAGGATGGGGGCTGGGCGGGGTCTGGGCTGGGTGTCGTCGTGACAGACGGTCCTCGCTCGGCGCGATGCCGCTCGGGAGGGCTCTCCGGATCGCGCCGGCGCGGCTCTGCGCCCGCGCCGGCGGGGCGGTTGTGCTCGTCGGCGGCCTCGCGATGAGCCCCGGCGGCGCGTCGGGCGCCGCGGGCTTCGCCGTCGCTGCGGGCGTCCATGGGTGTCTCCCTGCGCATCCGACCGAGGCCGAAGGCGCCTATGGATGGAAGGAGCGGCCGCGGACGCCGGCCTGAAATCCGGGTGAAGGACGCCCACGCGTCGGCGCCGCGGACGGGCCACAATCAACCGGGGGGATGTGGAGGTCAAACATGACTCAGCGCGATCGGCAGGTCCGTGAGCCGGAAGAGCGGAGCGATAGCGCAGGGCGGGTGGCGGAACCATCGCCGCCGCATGCGCGGGCCGATGATGCGGCCGACATCGCCGGGAAGGACGAGGTGCAGATCGGGTCGGAGGCGTCGTTCCCCGCGAGCGATCCGCCGAGTTGGATGAGCATCGCTCGCCCTGGGGGGCGCGGGCACGCGCCTGAGGATTACAAACGCCCGCACATTCCGGTTGAGCCGCCGCGTCATCCGCCGCGGGAAGCCGGTGAACAGGCGGATTGATCGCCGGGACAGAGGCCCAGCAGCCGGATCGCCCGCGCGGCCAGGTCGTGCGGGGCGTCGTGGATATCGAGGATGACGGCTTCGTCTTCGGCGGGCTCCTCGAGGTCCGCGAACTGGCTCGCGAGCATGTGGGGTTTCATGAAGTGCTCGCGTGACCCCATGCGGACGCGGATGGTGTCGCGATCGCCGCGGAGGAAGACGATCCGGAACTCCGTGCTCAGGTCGTCGCTCAGGATGGCGCGGTACGAGCGCTTCAGCGCGGAGCAGGCGAGGACGACGCTCGTGCCGGCCGCGGCGAGGCGGTCGAGTTCGGATCGCACGGCGCGGAGCCACGGGAGGCGGTCAGCGTCGGTGAGCGGAATGCCGGCGGACATGCGGCGGATGTTCTCGGGCGAGTGGAAACGATCGGCGTCGATCAATGGCCAGCCGAGACGTTCGGCGATGAGGCCGCCGACGGTGGACTTGCCGCTGCCGCTGACGCCCATGACGAGGATGATCACGCGGCGGTCCCCTGGTCCGAGAACGGCGCACGGCTGCCGGCGCCCGCCGCAGGGACGGTACGCACGGACTGACCAGACCGGTGCGGCGCGAATCAGGCCCGGCGAGGGTTGAAGCCTTCGAGCGCCGCGGTAGGTTTGCAGCAGCCGCGGGGGTCGCGGCGACATCACGAAGATCGGAGAGCGGATATGTCCTTGACCTGGTGCCAGATCGGCGCCTCGCTGTGTCTCATCGGCGTGAGCGCGTGGGGGATCCATGAGTGGGTGACGGGCGGGCCCGAGCGGGCGAAGCCGATCGAGGTTGTCGGCCCGGCGGTCCCCGCGGAAGAGACCGCCGAGATCGTGCGCTGGGCGATGGAGCACGCGGGCACGCCGAAGGACGAACTGCGTGCGGCGAGCGTCGCCTCGCTGGGAACGACGGCGGCGGTCGCGAGGATCTCCGCTCCGCAGGACGCAACCTCGCGGGCGATCCCGGTGCCGGCGAACGCGCCCAAGGGCGGCGGCAAGGTTTCGTACGTCGGTCACTCGTCCATCGTCGGAGGCGGCAAGGCGACGGGCCGGCAAGCGTCTCGCGATTTCACGCGGGCGCTGAACAGCATCGCCACGCGGCGCACGTCCAAGTGGGTGCCGCGGTTCACCGGGAGCCGGCGCCGCTAGGTGAGCGGGACCGCCGCCGGGTCGGCGGGCCGGACATCGTGGGCGGCCGGCTCGCCAGGAAGCGTCCACTCAAAGATGGGCGTGAGGCCGAAGCAGCGCTCGAAGAGGGCGGCCTTGCGCGTCGCGCCCCAGATGTCCACAGAGGGCTCGCGTTCTGCCTCGAGGAGGAGGCGGATGCGGCCGGACTCGGCCGGTGCGACGCGGACGGCGCGGACGCGCTGCATGTGCGTGCGGTCCAGGCCGTCGGCGACGCGGAGGATGGCGGAGAGGGCCAGCACCGTGCGGCGGTCGCTCTGGGGGAGGCGCGCGAAGTGGGCGTGGCTCTCGCTGGGCTCGGCGCGGCGGTGGTAGCGGGCGACGTTGGCGATCACCTCGATCTCCCGGGCGGTGAAGCCGGGGAGGTCGGCATGCGCGATCAGGTGGTACGAGTGCTTGTGGTGGCCGGCGTAGTTCACGAGGTAGCCGACGTCGTGCACGATCGCGGCGGCCTCGAGGAGCAGGCGGTTGCGGGGCGTGAAGATGCCGGCGACGGCCTCGTCCGGGAAGCGCCCGGCCTCGGCCTCGGCGGCGAGGCGGTCGAAGATCTGCGTCGCGAGCATGGCGACGTGGCGGCAGTGCCGCTGCTCGTAGCCGCAGGCGCGGGCGAAACGCATGATCGAGCGGAGGGGATCACGTGCTGATCCGCTGCCGGGGGAGGCGCCGGCGGGGCCGAAGCCGATCATCTGGAGCAGCAGGCCGTCGCGGATGCCGCCCTCATGGACCCGCGCGGTGTTGACGCGCAGGTGGCGCATCAGCCCCTCGATGATGGTCAGGCCGGCGACGATGATGTCCGCGCGGTCGGGGCTGAGGCCGCCGACGTGCTCTCGCTCGCGCGGGGGGAGTTTGCGCAGGTAGTCGAGGAGGTGGCGGACCTCCCAGCGGCGCACCTCGTAGCCCTGCACGGAGCCGGAGAAGAGGCCGTCCACCGCGGGGCCAAGTTCGGCGTGCAGGGCGATGCTGCCCAGGGCGGCGAACGTGCCGCCGGTGCCGACGAGGACCGCGGGGACGAAGGGGGGCTTGCCGATGTGCTGCTTGAACTCGCGGCGCACGGCGCGGGTCATGTCGTCGAACCGGTCGCGGGCGGCGGGCTCGGCGCCGCCGAAGCGCTCGGTGAGACGGACGGCGCCGAGGGGGACGGTGTAGATGCGGTCGAGGACGCCGGAGGCGGCCAGGATGACTTCGGTTGAGCCGCCGCCGATGTCCACGACGGCCGTGGGCGCGCCGGCCAGGTCGAAGGCGTGCGAAGCGGAGAGGAAGGCCAGACGGGCCTCCTCCTCGGCGGAGATGACTTCGAGGTCCACGCCGGCGCGCTCTCGCACGAGGCGGCGGAACTCCTCGCCGTTCTCGGCGTCGCGGACGACGGCGGTGCCAACGACGCGCAGGCGATCGACGCCGTAGCCGTCGGCGATCCCGCGCATCTGGGCGACGACGGCGGCGGCACGCTCCATCGCCGCAGGGTCCATGCGGCCCGTGGCCTCCAGGCCGCGGCCGAGACGGGCGACCTCCTTCTCATCGTCGAGGATGCGGTAGCCGCCGGGGCCGGCGTCGGGAGAGCCGGGCTCGAGCTCATCCATCTCGGCGACGATGAGGCGGATGGAGTTGGTGCCGACGTCGATGGCGGCGATGCGGCGCGGGTCGCGCGGAGGGACCTCCGGGGCGATGTGGCGCGTGGCGGGGCGATGGGCCCCGTTGGGCGTGCCCGGCTGGGCCGGCGCGGCGTGATCCGCCGACAAGGCCCCCGGGGATGCCACAACTGGATCGCCCAGAACCGAGTCGATGCGTTCGCGGGACCAGTCGCGGAGGAACGCGGCGTGCAGGTCGGCCACGCGGGCATGTGCCCTGGCCGCGAGGGCCGCAAGCCCGGCGGCGAGGGTGGGGTCCGAGGCCGAGCGGGCCATGTCGGCAAGACGGCCGGCAAGATGGGCGGCGTCGTTGAGAGCGCCGAGTTGGTCCTGGATGGTGGTGAGACACTCCACGGCGGCGGCGGCCGGTGACGCCACGGCGCCGGCCGCGCCGGGCGCAGCGGTGCAAGCGTCGATCAACTCCATCGTGTACCGCAGACGCTTGATGCGCAGGCGGAGGGTGTGGAGGGCGCCGAGGTCGGAGAGGTTGGCGGCCGCGGCGGAGCGAACCGCGTCGAGCGCACCGGCCGCGGCGGCGTCGAGGACCTCGGAAAGAGGACGGCGGCCAGGTTCGCCATCGTCGATGCGGCGGAGAAGTTTGCGGCGGCCGCGGCGGAGTTTCCGCGGCGTGTCGCGTTTCGCGGCACGGGCCAGGTCGCGTCGGGCACGCCGGCCGTCCGCACGGAACTGGGCGAGCGCTGCCTCCGCGGCGGCGGCCTCGGCCGGCGTCAGGTTGGTTCCAAGGGCCGCGAGCGTGACGGCGGCGGTATCGCAATCCCGGGCGCGGCCGGCGGCGCGACGGAGGCGTTTGAGCCGCCGGCGCATTTTCGTCGCGGGCTTGGCGGGGACGATGCCGTCGAAGACGTGCAGGGCGGCCTCGGCGCGGCGGGTGGCGACGCGGAGGTGGTGGACGTCCTCGGCGGAGTTCTTCCTGCCCTCGGCGGACGCACGCTCGACGGCGCGGGGAAGGGGCCGGAGGAAGGCGCGGAGGACGGCCGCCGCGGCCTCGTGGGCCGGGGTGTCGGGGCGGAGGTCGTCGGCGATGCGGTGGGCGGGGGTCATGGGGGAGACCGGCGGCGGCGCTCCTGCACCATGGTAGTCGGCCGGCGCGGGACGCCCCGTCGGCGATTCACAGGTCATCAACAGCGCCCACGTGCGGTCTAGGGGTTTTCGGACCCGCGGCGGCGGGCCGGAGACGAGCCGGGGGCAGGCTCGGTGGGGTTGTAGTTGGCGAAAGAGACGATCTCGCCTTCGGTGGGCTCGCTGTGGCGCCAGGCGGCCGCGTAAAGGGCGGCGACGGTGTCGGCGGCATCGAGGAAGCGGGCCTCGAGGAGAGCCTTGCCTTCGGGGCCGCGGAGCGTGCCGTCGCGCTCGAGGCGGTAGAGGGGCTCAACCTGGTCGAAGGAGCGGCGGATGTGGGCGATGCAGTCGTCCCACGGGTCCGCGGCGTTGATGCGGCGCCGGGTGCGCTCGCGGCCGCGCAACGAGTCGTAGGAGAGGCCGTGGTGGATGACGAGGTCGGTGTCCACCAAGGCGTGGAAGCGGCGGTCGGTGGTGTAGCCGCTTGGGTTGTCGCCGACCCAGCCGTTGAAGTGCTTTGTTGTATGCAGGGGCTGGGCGGCGTCGGCGACGAAGTGGCTGAGCATGCCCATGTGGTAGACGACGTTGGCGCGGGCGTTCTCGAGTTGGGCCGCGCGGGCGGGGTCGTTGACGGCCTCGAGGATGCGGAGCGTGTGGAAACTGGAGCGGAGTTTGGCGTAGTGCTCGGCGATAGCGTGGGGGAGGAAGCCGGGCCACTCCTTCGAACCGGCGGGGTCGGTGCGGCGGTCGTAGGGGTCCACCTTCTCCGGGTGGACGTGCTTGGCGACGGCCATGGCCCGCAGGTAGTCGTAGCGGAGCGGGGGCACGGTTTCGAGCGTGAGGCCGAACTGCTCGAGCAGTTCGACGTCGAGGTAATGCTCGGGATCGTTCTCGTGGGTCATCGCGGCCAGACGCGTGCCACGCCAGCGGTCGGGCTCGACGGCCTGCTCGGCGATGCGGCGGCGGACCTCGGCGTCCCGCAGGAAGGCGGGCGCGGATTCGGGGAGGCCGTCGAGGGCCAGAAGGGTGATGGTGCGGTGGCCGTGAGCGCCCCAGCCGGCGGCGACGGCGAGCGTGGTCAGGAGGGCGAGGGTCGCGAGCGCGGTGCGGCGCGGCTGGGATGTGAACATGGGTGAGAAGTCAGGGGACCTGGGTCTTGGTGGCGCCGGGGACGGTGATGGAGATGATGCCGCCCCAGGCGCAGTTGCACTTGCTGTTGCTGTTGAGCGCCGGCTTGCCGCCGATGAGGACGGTCGGTGCGCCCGGGGCCCACGGGGCCGCGGTGGCGGGGACGCAGGGGGCCGGTGTGAAGACGCCGGAGGCCGCGGAGGTCGCGGAGATCACGGCGGGGTTGGAGGGGGCGCTGCACATCCCGAAGGAGGGGATGTTGGTCATGGGGACCATGTCGGCGATGGTGGCGGCGGGCCTGCCCTCGATGGTGACGGTATTCGGGAGGACGTTGAGAACGGCAGGAGCGGCGCCGAAGGTGCACTGGAGCTGGGCGGTGGAAACGACCTGATTCGCCATGACGGGCTCCTCTGATGGTGGTGCGTGCGACGCTGCTTACTGCCGCGGGACGGGCTTGAGGGCGTAGAGGTTGCGGTCGGTCGCGATCCAGATGACGCCGGACCGCAGCAAGACGGGGGCGGTTCGGACTGCCTCGCCGGGGAACTCCGCGATCACGGTGGGCTCGGCGCCGACGGTGTGGGCGACGAGGCGGTCGCCGCTGGCGACCAGGAGGTGATGGTCGGCGGTGACGGCGGCGCCGGCGAAGCGGCCCTGAATCGGGATCGGCGGCTGGGCCTTGCCGGAGGAGTCGAGGACGACGATGCGGTCTTCGGTGGGGATGTAGATGGTGTGGTCGTAGCCGACAATGGGCGGGGCGTAGCCGCCGCGGGGCGGCGGGGGCAGATCGGTCGCGAAGAGTTGGCGGGCGTCGGGTGTGATGACGAGGAGGCGGCCGGCGGGCGTGCCGCGGGCGATGAGGTAGATGCGGCCGTGGGAGTCGCAACAGAGGGCGAGGGGGTAGAACTCGCCGGTGAGATCGCTCTGAACGTTCAGTTCGCGGTCGATCGTGTAGATGTGATCGGGGACGGCAACAACCAGAGCCTCGCCGACGGCCGCGGCGGCCAGCGTCGGCGTGGGGGTAATGATGGAGCGGACCTTGGGCGCGTTGTCGGCGTAGCCGTCCTCGTCGGTCTTGATCGTTTCGGGCCAGTCCCAGGCGTCGATGATGGCCTCGGGCTTCGGGGGCTCCGTCTCGCGGCGTTCGACGGGGGGAATCGACTTCTGGCCGACCACGACGAGGCGGCCGCCGAGGAATGCGAAGAAGTCGCGGCGGTAGACGTTGCCGAAGGAGGGGCTGAGTTGGAAACGGGGCGCGCCGGCGGCGAGGGGGTGGCCGGCGATGAAACCGTTCGAGTCGGCGCAGAGGACGTGAGACTGGGTCGGGGCGATAACGCCGTCGGTCAGCGCGTCGATGCGGCCGCCGATCTGCTTGCCGTCGGGGCCGAAGGCGAGCAGCCCCATGGGAGTCGAGAGCACAACGACGCGGTCGGAGGCGACGAGGCCGTGCGGGATGAAGTCCTCGGCGATGGGAACGGTGACGGCGCGGTCCCACGACTCGGCCGCTGGGAGCGAGGCCGGGAGCCGCGAGTTCCGCTGAGCGTTCGCGAACGGCTGCAGAGCGCCGTCGGGATCGGAGGGAGACGGGCGCGCCGAAGCGGCTCGCGCGGGCTGGGTGAGCGGGACGATGCGGCGCGGCTCGGGCGCGGCGACGGGCTTGGGGTCGAGGCCGAACTCGGTGAAGGGCGTGGGAGGCATGCTCGGGTCCTTGTGAGAGTTGAGTTGGCAGCCGAGGCACGCCACGGCGGCGGCCAGCGTCGCGGCGGCGGTCCACAGGGGGCGGGCCGCGAACGGCCTGGACGCGCGGGCGTGCTGGGCGGTGCGTGGACGCGTCATACGTGGCTCAGGCCTTCCTGACGTCGCTGTTGGTGAGGATGAGCGCGGCGATGGGCTTGAGTCCGTTGGCGTCGGGCTCGGTGTTGCCGTTGGGCAGGCCGATCATCTCGCGGAAGTGACGGTAGAAGACGCCGCGGAGCCTGGCCTCGGTGTTGTTGCCGTCGATGGCGTAGGCGAGGTTGCGGTCGGGAGCGGGGCCGCCCCAGGCGGGGGCGGGCGGGGGAGAGGCGAAGTCGACGGTAATGTTGAAGTGCGGCCCGCCGTTCATGGCTCGGACCTGGGCGACCTTGGTGTTGTATTGCGCGACGGCGTTGTTGTACTTGGCCATCGCCGCCGGGGTGGCCGGGCTGGGAGGATCCTCGGTGCACTGGGTGAGGAGGTAGCGGGGCTGGAAGATGATGAGGCAGCGGTTGAGCGTCTTCTCCTCGCCGTCAACGGTGACCTTCCCGGTCGCGTAGAACTTGCCGTTGCACTTGGAACGGATGTGCTGGTCGATGAGCGAAACGGCGTGGATGGCCCAGGAAGCCGGCACGATGTTGAAGTTCCACTCGAGTTTGACCGCAACGACAAGCACGCCGTCCGCGGTGCCGCCGACGTTGTAGACGTTCTTGGACGTCGCGTCCTCGCCGAGGAGGTAGAGGTAGAGATCGAACTTGGACCGGCCGCCGACGGTCTGGTCGTAGAGGTGCTTGACGGGCCAGGAGGTGTAGTTTCGGGCGGGGGCCTGCGGGTGCCTGGGGATGTGGTACAGGTCGTCGTTGCCGAACTTGACCTTGAAGGGCACGTCGGAGGCGACGCGGCACCACTCGGCGGCGAACCAGAGGTTGCGGGCGCGGACGGTGTGGTTCTTGCGCATCATCGCACGCTGGTCGTCGTCGTAGGGGAGGCCGGGGACGTAGTTGATGAAGTCGAGTTGCCAGCCGGAGCACCAGGTCCAGCGTTCGCCGTAGTCGTCGGGTTGTGAGCCGAAGTGGCCGAACTCGTGGGCGGCGGTGAAGGAGTCGGGGGCGATGTGGGCGCCGGTCGCCTGGTAGTCGTCGTTCTTGAGCATCCCGGTGCCGTTGGAACTGCCGCACCACTGACGGGCGTTGGGATCGTTGTTGGCGAGGATCTTGTACTCGAGGTGCGCGCGGCTGCGGGGGTGGCTCTGGGCGAAGTAGAAGGCGCGGACCTTGAGTTTCTTGGCGGCGTCGACCGGGACGAACGTGGTGGGCTTGCTCAGACCGGGCTCGCGCCCGTTCCAGCGGTCGCACACGTTCTTGTTGTGCAGGTCCATGTACTGCGCGCGCGTCTTGCCGGCGTCGGGCTCGGCCTGGAAATCAAACGAGACGCGCATGAACATCATGCTGGCTGCGAGTTCGGTCTGGCCGGACTTGTCGTCCTGGGACTCGACGTCGCAGCAGCGGAGCAGGATGGGGTCGAAGCGGCCGATGCCGAGGGTGTTGCCGGAGCCGAGCCGCTCGTACCACCACTGGTACCGCTGCTCGAAGAGCGGCTGGGTGGCGAAGAAGGGCTCGCTTGCGGAGGAGGGGTGCTTCACCAGGCTCGGGCGGGGGTTGACGGTGTTGAGCGCGGCGTGCGCCGGCTTCGCGGACTCGACCCAGCGGACGGCGGCGCGTGCGCCGACGACCTTGCTCTTGCCGGCGTTGGTCTTGTAGGTGGTGCGCTTGTCGAAGACGTCGTGGACGTTGCCCTGAGCGATGATGAGGCGCGTCCAGTCCGGGTAGTCGGCGATGTAGTTGCTGGGGACGCAGACGGCGCTGTAGTCGTGACGGTCGCCCTTGCCCTCGTGGAGGTAGAGGCCGTCGGGCGAGAGGCCGGGCTTGCTGCGGTCGGTGCGGGGCTGGGGCTTGGGAGGCACGCCGCCGGCGCGCGGGGCGGCGCTGAGGAGCGTGGGCGAACTCTGGCCGTCGGTCCACGCGGGGCCGGAGAACTTGTGGGAGAAGATGGCGACGCGGTCGTTGGGAGTGCCGGCGGGCTCGGGGTTGGCGTACCTCCAGTCGACGGGCTTGAGGGTCTCGTCGGTGAGGACCATGTCGTCGAGCGAGAAGATCAGGGGCTTGTCCTTCTTGGTCTCCTTCTCGACGAGGATCTCATAGAAGTCCTGGTCCTCGGGCTTGTCCGAGAGGCGGCAGTAGTAGTGTGTGGAGCGCCACTCGGCCGGGAGGTCGTAGTAGCGGAGACGATCGGCGCAGGGGAGGTGGTGCTTGTCGGGGTGCGTGTCGTCGAGCCGGCAGAACTCGCGCGACATCTTGTTGGACTTGATGAAGCGGTGGTCCTCGTCGGTGATGAAGCGGAGCGTGCAGTCCTTGGTGGGGTGCTTGAGTTCGGCGTCCTTGTCGTCCCGCCGGATGATCCAGGGGACGCACTGGACGAGTTCCTTGTCGTTGGGGCCGATCGTCCAGTTGCACTGCGTGGTGAGGTCGTCGGCGACGGGGACTTCCTTGTCGTCCTGGGGCTTGGCGTAGCCCTCGATGAAGAGGGGCAGGACCGAGATGGGCTTGTCCTTGCAGACGCTGTGGCCGTAGAAGCGGTCGAAGTACTCGAACTTCAGGAACTGCCAGTGGGGGTCGAGGGTGAGTTCGACGGGCTTGGACTCGTCGCCGATCGTCGTATCGGGCTTGTCGAGGTCGATGAAGGCCGCCTTGTTCTTGTTGTAGCACGGGGGCGCGGAGCCGCCGGCGAGAACTTCCCAGTCGGAGTTCTTGAGCGTCCACTTGCCCTTGGGCGTGCGCAGGGCGCGGGCGCCCCGGGCGATGCGGGCCGCGAGCGGCGTGCCGCTCTTGTAGGGATCGGTCTCGGGGATGTATTCCTGGGTCTTGGTCTCTTCGCCGCGCTTCTCGCAGACGATGAAGGCGGGCTTGTCAGTGGGGAACTCGAGGGTCAACGTCTTGCGGCGGCGCTCCACGTCGATGCCGGGCTTGGCCCCCTCGCCGGCCTTGTCGTAGAGCAGGCCGTCCTTGCCGACGAAGGCCTCGATCGGGTCGCCCACCTCGGAGACGAGGCGGACGGGGAACTTCTCCGGAAGCGGCCGCTTGGCGTCCTCGGGGTCCTTGAACTGGAGTTTGAGGTGGACCCGGACCATCGGGCACAGAATGAAGACGACTTCCTTCTGGTCCGCCGCACCGAGTGCGACGGTGCGGACGGGATCGCCCGAGAGTTTGTACTTCTTCTTGTCCTCGTCGGTCAGGACGAGAGAGACCTCGTAGTTGCCGGGGCCGAGGGGCTCGTAGACGCTGGGCGCGGAGTCGGAACTGGTCTTGTCGGCGAGCGCCGCGTTCTTCCCCGTCTCACGGGCCTTGATCTTGATGCCCTTGATCGGCTTGCCATTGGCGGCGTCCTCGACGACCTTGACCGAGAGCGTGCTGCGGACGGCGACGAGGGTGACCTCCTGCGTCTTGCCCGGCAGAAGGTCAACAGTGGCCTCGGCGGGAGGGAGGTACTTCGAGGCGTGAGAGCCGAGGGAGGCGACGCTGATCTTGTACTGCCCGGCCTTGAGGCGCTGGTACGTGGCCCAGCCGGTGGCGCCGGCGCCGGTGCGCTGGTCGGCGAGGGACTTGCCCGAGTTGGGGTCGCCCTCCACGTGGACTGTCACGCCATCGAGGTATGTTTCCGCGGAGGGGTCGGAGGAGTTGGGGTCGCGGTAGACAACGCGGACCTTCAGGGCGGCGAGAGGCTGGACGTGCACGATGTGGATCGGGCACTCGCCGAGGGGGACGGTGGCCTGCGTCGCGTCGGGGGGGGAGAAGTCGTCCTTGATCGAGGAGGGGAGCGTTGCGGTGACGCTGTAGGTATCGGGCTCGACGGGCTTGAAGAGAGCGATGCCCTGGTTGTCGGACTGCTTCTTGAACGGGGTCTTGCCCTTGATGTCCACGCCCGCTCCGGTGACGGCGGCGTGGTTGTCGTCGCGGACGACCACGACGAGCAGACCGGTCTCCTTCAGCGGGCATGGCTGCGTGGACTCGCCGGTGCCCTTGGAGCCGAAGGCCTTCTTCACCCTGTTGAGCGCGTCTTGGAAGAATCCCATGGTGTACCGCCGGAGAAGGACGAGGTGAGGGGAGCGGGTGCGTTACGCGGGCTGCTCGAGGGATTCGAGCCGCTGGTACACGAGTTCCATCTTCTGCTGCTGGGTGAGGTCCTCGCTGCGAAGGATCCCGGGCATCCACGCGCGGTAGCGGCGCTGCGTGTCGAAGTCGGGGCCGAGGGCGGCCATGAGGTCGATGAAGAGCGTCGTCTCGCGCTCGGAGGTGATGTTGTACGCCGCGGCGCGGCCGATCCCCTCCTCGACGAGGGCGCGGGCCTGGGCGTCGTCGCGCTCCTTCATCTGCTCGGGGAAGAGTTCGCGGAGGTGCGCGACGACCCTGGCGATGTAGCGCTCGCGCATCGCGGCGTTCAGGGCTTCGATCTGCTCGGGTCTGATCGTCAGCATTGGGGATAGTCCGGTCAGGTGCGGGCGCGCCCCGCGGGAGCAAGGGGGAGGGACTGCTTCTTGAGCGTCCCCCCGTCGAGGCGCCAGTGAAGAACTTGGCCGGGGTCGTCGGCCTCGCAGAGGTAGGCGTCGATGGGGCCGAAGAGGACCTTGAGTTGCTGAGCGTCGCAGGTGGGGAGGAACAGCCGCAGCACGCGCGGGTCGTAGAAGCGGAAGTAGAGCCGCTTGCCCTCCGGGTTCTTGACCATCAGGAAGTTCCGAAAGTGGCGGCGGAGGGAGCGGAGATCAGCGCTGGTCTGGACGAAGATGCCCCAGTGCTCGGCCCACCCCTCGGAGAGGACCCATTTCGTGAACGGGTGACCGATCTGAAGGCGGACGAGATACGGGGCGACCTCGGCGAGGTCGGGGGCGAGTTCGCCGCGGTAGAGACAGCAGGACTCCGGAGCGTCCTTGTGGAGGCGCTGGCGGAGGCCAGGGACGGAAGCGCCGTCGAGGACGACATAGGTGATCGTCGGCTCTTCGCGGAAGAGCAGGCGGGCAAGGTCGGCGGCGACGCCGGGTGCGGGACGCTCCATGACAAACTCGGCGCGGCTCACGAAGCACCTCCCGCGGCCTGCTCCTTGCGGGCCTTCTCGCATTCTTCACAGAACGGGGTGCCGTCCTGCGCGGCGTCCTTGAGGACCTGCGCGGCGGGGCTGAACTGCCACGGCTCGACCGCGGGCGGCGGAGGGGGAGGCTCTTCTACCTGGCCGGCGGCTTCGGTGATGGCCTCCACGGGGGCCTTGGGATCGTCCGGGGCGTCCGGAGTGGCGGGAGCGGTGACGCTGCAGCCGCCGCCGGAGCCAGCGGAGCCGCCGGTGTTGATGTTCACAGCGGTGCCGCTGATGCTGACGCCGGAAGGACCGATGTCGATGAAGTTGCCGCCGACCTTGAGGGAGATCTGGCTGGCGCCCTCGATGACGATCGCCGCGCCGGACTTGATGTGGATGGCGCCGGCGGCATCAACGGCGATTTTCGCGCCGGACTTCTGGTGAATGTCGGCGGCGGAGTCGATCGAGACTTTGTCGTTGGACTTGAAGTTGAGTTTTCCGGTGACTTTCAGGTTGTCGTCGCCGCGGATCTCGACCATGCGATCGCCGCCGACCGTGAGATGATCGGAACCGTCCACCTTGGCCATGTGGTCGCCGACGATGGAGGTGCTCCGGTCTCCTTCGGTCTTGTCGACATGGTCACCCACAACAGTGAGGTGGTGATCCCTGCCGATCTTCTCGATCAGGTCCTGCTCGACAATGAGGTGCTGATCGCGACCGATGTGCGCGACGCGGTCGTTCTTGACGCGGGTCTGGAGGTCCTTCTCGGCATGGATGAAGATCTCCTCCTCGCCCTTCTTGTCCTCGAAGCGGATCTCGTTGAAGCCGCCGCCGCCCTTGGAGGAGAGGGTCTTGATGCCCGAGCGGGTGGCGTTGGCGGGCAGGTCGTAGGGCGTCTTGTTGTCGCCGTTGTAGACGCGGCCGGTGATGATCGGGCGGTCGGGGTCGCCCTCGAGGAACTCGACGATGACCTCCTGGCCGATTCGCGGGAGGAACATGGCCCCCCACTTCTTGCCGGCCCAGGACTGGGCGACGCGGATCCAGCAGGAACTCTTCTCGTCGGCGTGGCTGTAGCGGTCCCAGTGGAACTGGACCTTCACACGGCCGTGCTCGTCGGTCCAGATCTCCTCGCCGCTCTTGCCGACGACGATGGCGGTTTGCGGGCCCTGGATCAGGGGCTTGGGCGTGGTGCGCGGGGGCCGGAAGGGCTGATGTGCCTCGATGGCGGTAAACGTGCAGTGGTACTGACGCTCGGGCTCACCGGCGACCCGGCCGTTGTCGGCTGACTCGAAGTGATCGGAGACGATCTCGTACGTCGCGCCGGTGATAAGGTACTCGCGGTTCTGATCGGCCCGGGGGTAGTCCACCATCTTGAAGAGGTACCCGGGCGTGATTCCGCGAGCATCGGTCTTTGCGGTAGCGACCTCGTACTGGGCCTGGAGTTCCTCGATCCGGACGCGGGCGTAGTGATCGCCCTCGCCGGGCTTGGTGTAGCCGCCGGGGAACTCGAAGACCTCCAGGTCGGGCACGGCGTGGGTGCGTGAGATCGCGGCCTTGGCCTCGAGGGACTTCTTGGGGTTGATGAAGTCGAAATCGGTGAGCGCGGCGACGCCGGACTGGACCTGCTTCTCGATGATCCAGGACTCGATCGTCTCGTACTCGAAACGGGCCTTGCTCGGCGGACGGAAGGGAAGTTCCGAGTAACCGGGGAGTTGCGTGTGAGCGCTGGATGAGTCGGCCAGCATAAGGGTGTGCTTGCCGTTCTCGTGCTTGAAGTAGTAGTAGATCCCCTCGTGCTCCATGAGGCGGCTGACGAAGTTGAAGTCCGACTCCCGGTACTGCACGCAGTATTCCCACGTGCGGTAGGTGCCGGAGAGGCCGGAGTCGTCGAAGTCGCTGAAGCCGCGGGAGCGGAAGACCTCCTTGATGATGTCCGGGACGGTCATCTCCTGGAAGATCCGGCAGTCGGAGACGCGCGTCAGGAACCAGAGCCAGGGGACGACGGTGGCGCGGTAGCTCACCAGCCGGTCGCCGGCGCCGGTCTGGACGAAGCGGGAGACGTAGCCGTTGAAGTAGCGTGTGGAGCCGTCGAGCAGTTCCAGGCGGATGGTGACGTTCTGACCGACGATCTTTTCGAAGACGATGTCCGCCTGCTCGCTGACCATGTCCAGGTCGTAGGAGAACATGGAGCCGAGCTGTTCGACGCCCGTGAAGCGGCGGAGAAGAAGGACGTCCTCGCCCAGCGGGGTGCCGAGGGCCAGGAGTCGTCCAGTCTGGGTACGCGCCATAGGGGGCTCCTAGCAGCGGGCCATGAAGCCCAGTTTACCATGTCATCCAGCGCCGGCCGCCCGTGCAGGCAACGGAGTTCAGTCGAAGGAGTACTCGAAGTCGCCGTCCTTGACGCCCACACGGACCTTGGCGAGGGGCCGGCCGGACATGAGGCGGTTGAGCAACTCGCCGCTGACCGTCGGGAGCAGCGTCTGGGTGAGGATGGCGTCCACCATGCGGCCGCCGGACTCTCGCTCGGTGCACCGGGAGACGATCAGGTCCACGACGGCCTGGTCGTACTCGAACGGGACGCCGTGGCTGGCCTCGACGCGCTTGCGGACGCGGTCGAGCTGCAGGCGGGTGATCGCCTGGAGCATCTCGTCGGTCAGCGGGTAGTAGGGGATGACGGTCAGGCGACCGAGGAGCGCCGGGGGGAAGACCTTCAGCAGCGGCTCGCGCAGGGCCTTGGCGATGGCCTCCGGGTCGGGCATCAGCGCCGGGTCCTTGCACATGTTCTGGATGAGGTCCGTGCCGACGTTGGTCGTCAGCAGGATGATGGTGTTCTTGAAGTTGATGTCGCGGCCCTCGGAGTCCTTCATCACGCCCTTGTCGAAGACCTGGAAGAAGATCTCGTGCACGTCCGGGTGGGCCTTCTCGACCTCGTCGAGCAGCACGATGGAGTAGGGCTTGCGGCGCACGGCCTCGGTGAGGACGCCGCCCTTGCCGTAGCCGACGTAGCCGGGGGGCGAACCCATGAGCGTGGCGACCTTGTGCGCCTCCTGGTACTCGCTCATGTTGATGGTGATGACGTTGGACTCGCCGCCGTAGAGCGCCTCGGCCAGCGCCAGGGCGGTCTCGGTCTTGCCGACGCCGCTGGTGCCGGCGAGCATGAAGACGCCGATGGGCTTGTTGGGGTTCTCCAGGCCCGCGCGGCTGGTGCGGATGCGCTGCGCGATGGCGTCCAGCGCGTGGCGCTGGCCGATGATGCGCTGATTGAGCGTGTCGGCCAGTTTGAGGACCGCCTGGATCTCGTCCTTGACCATGCGGCCGACGGGGATGCCCGTCCAGTCGGCGACGACTGCGCCGACGGCGTTCTCGTCCACGACCGGGAGGATCAGCGGCGTCTCGCCCTGAAGTTGCGCGAGTTCGTCCGTGGCCTTGCGGAGTTCCTCCAGCGCGACCAGGCGGTCCTGCTCGGAGAGGGGCGCGGCGAGCGGCGCCTGCGGGTTCGGGGGCGGCGTGGCGCTGGACCCTGGGTTCGGGACCGACTGGCCGGCGGCGCGGAGTTTGGCGCGGATCGCCAGCACGCGGTCCACCAGGTCCTTCTCCTGCTTCCACCGCTTGTCGAGTTCGGTGAGGCGCTCACGCTCCGAGGCGAGGGCCGCCTCGAGCTTGGCCCGGCGCTTGGCGTGGTCGTAGCCGACGGCCTCCTCGCGGGCGACGATCTCCAGTTCGGTCTCGAGGTTCTGGATGAGACGCGTGCAACTCTCGACCTCGGCCGGCGTGGCGTACTGGCTGACGGCGACGCGGGCGCAGGCCGTGTCAAGCAGGCTCACGGCCTTGTCGGGGAGTTGGCGGCCCTGGATATAGCGGTGCGAGAGTTTGACCGCGGCCTCGAGCGCCGAGTCGAGGATCTGCACCTGGTGGTGCTTCTCGAGCGGGGCCGCGAGGCGGCGGAGCATGTCGATCGCCTTCTCGGGCGTCGGCTCGTCGACCTTCACCTCCTGGAAGCGGCGGGTGAGGGCGGGGTCCTCCTCGAAGTACTTCTTGTACTCGGCCCGCGTCGTGGCGCCGATGGTTCGGAGCGTGCCGCGGGCCAGCGCGGGCTTGAGGAGGTTGGCCGCGTCGTTCTGGCCGGCCGTGCCGCCGGCGCCGATCAGCGTGTGGATCTCGTCGATGAAGAGGATGATGGGCTTGGGAGAAGACTGGACCTCGTCGATCACCTGACGGAGGCGGTTCTCGAACTCACCCTTCATGCTCGCGCCGGCCTGGAGCAGACCGAGGTCGAGCGCGCGGACCGACACGTCCTTGAGGCTCGGCGGGACGTCGCCCTTGGCGATGCGCTGCGCGAAGCCCTCGACCAGCGCAGTCTTGCCGACGCCGGCCTCGCCCGTGATGATCGGGTTGTTCTGGCGGCGGCGCATGAGGATGTCGATCATCTGGCGGATCTCGTCGTCACGCCCGATGATCGGGTCCATCTTGCCCGAGCGGGCCTGCTCGGTCAGATCAACGCTGTAGCGTTTCAGCGCCTCCTGCTTGCCCATCTGGGCGGGGGCCATCGCGCCGGAGGCCTCGCCGGGGGCTGCGCCGCCGCCGGTGGGCGTAGAGCCGTCCTGGGCGGTCATGCCGGCCTCGGGGGAGCCGGCGGTGATCTTGGCGAAGTTCTCGGCGAGTTCCTCGGGCTTGATCTTCGCGAACTCCTTCGAGAGCGACAGGAGCACGTTCTTGAGGCCCGGGGTCTTGAGCATGCCGACGATCAGGTGCCCGGTGCGCACCTGCATCTCGCCGAACATGAGCGAGCCATACACCCAGCCGCGCTCGACGGAGTCCTCCAGGTGGGGCGAGAGGTCGCTGATCGCCGTGGCGCCGCGCGGGAGTTTGTCGAGGGCGGCGGTGAGGTCCGCGGCCAGGCGCGACGGGTCGAGGTTGAAGTGCCGGGCGATCTCGTGAAGGTCTGAGCCCTGGTTCTGCAGGATCTGGTGGATCCAGTGGACCAGTTCGACGTACGGGTTGCCGCGGAGTTTGCAGAAGACGGTGGCGCCCTCGACGGCCTTATAGGCGAGGGGCGTGAGTTTGCCGAAGAGTGCGGTGCGGGAGATCTCGGACATGTCGGGGACTCCTGCGGGGTCTGTCGTTGACGTGCGCGGGGAGGATCAGCCTTGTAGGGGGCGCGAGCCGGGGGGCCCGCGCCATGGTCAACCGGTCGGACGGAGGATCAGGTCGTCTGCGTCGTGGCCCAGGGGCTTCGACCGGAGCCACGTCGTCCAGCCGAGTTTGCCCTGCTTACCCAGGGTGATCTGCGGAACCTCATCGGCGAACATGATCAGCCGCAGGTCCCAGGTGAACTCGTCGGTCGTGTAGAAGCGAACCCAGTCGGTGAGCCGCTTGAGAGATGTTCCGCCGGGAAGCAAACGCTCGTACTCGGCCAGCGTCATGGGGCCCATGCGCAGGCGGAACTTCTGCTGGCACTCCCAGATGCGCGACCCGACCACGGCGGTCGAGCCGAGAGTGCCGGTCGCCGGGCTCTCGCCCAGGCGCAGGCGGCAGTCCTCGGGCAGGTCCATCCACTGGCCCGACATCTCCTGGATCTTGGTCTTGACGCCGAAGTAGTCCTCGATGATGGCGCGGAGCCCGGAGGCGTGGCGCGTCTGGCACACGAGGTGGCCGGCGTAGTGCAGTTTGGCGAAATCCTGCACGCTGTCGCGGCCGCGCAGCGCCGGCGTGCCGAAACCGAAGAGGCTGCCGATCCAGGGGGCGTAGCGGTCTTCCGCCGGACGGTCGAAACTGACCGTCTTCTGCGCCGAGGCCCATGCACGGTAAAAGAGCGCGGTGAGGCGGTGGTTCAGCAGGTCGAGAAAGCGGGCCAGCGTCGGATCACCGTAGTTGCGCTCGCGGTCGCGTGCGTACTCCGTGATGTGGTGCGGCATCGGGCCGTTGGGGCCCAGCAGGCCGAAGAAGTTCTGGAAGAGGCGCGGCGCGGCGTTGGGCAGCGCGCGGCCATCCTCCCCCACCGCCAGCCCATCCCCCCCACTCTCCTCCGACCCGTGCTCCCCCGGCGGCAGTTCGCCGGGCGGGAGCGGCTCGGTCTCCGCCGGCGCCGGCCGCCGGAGTCCCTGCACGGTCGCGGGAGCGAAGGCGAGCGAAGGCTCCTGCGAGAAGCGGACGTGATCTTCCCAGGGGTGGTCGGAGTGACCGGTGCGCGGCAGGTGGGGGTGCGCGCAGTCGAGCAGACGCACCGCGAGGAAGAAATCGAACCCGTACGGGTCGGTTTCCAGGCGGCGGATCAGAGGATGTGCCGCAGTCCCACTCTCGCCGGCCAACGCATGATCTCCCCTCGCTCCGGGGACGTGATGACCGTCTCCGTGAACGAGTTGATGGACACGTACTTCGCGAAAAACTCCTCGAGCACCGCGCCCAGGAGGAAGACGCCGGATCCTTCGAACGCGGCCTCGTCGAACCCGACGGTCACCTCCAGCCCGCGGGCGAAGGCGATGGGGCCGGGCGTGGCGACGCGGCGCGTGATCGGGCGGGCCCGGACGTGCTTGACGCCGTCCACCTGCTTGCGCGTGGCGGGGTCGGCCGTGTCGCCGTAGAGCTTCAGCAGTTCGCGCAGCGCCGCTGCGCCGCCCTCCTGCTGCATGGCCACGGATCCGGGCGGGCCGCCCGAGGGCGTCTCGGTGTCGGCGATGGACAGGTAGTTCAGGGCCAGATGGCTGATGATCCGCCACGCGAAGTCGCCCTCGGCGAGCGACGGCTTGGGGGGCGTCGGCCCGGCGATGCAGCGGACACTCTCGACGGGCGCGCCCTGCTCCATCGTGAAATCCGTGCGGCCGCGGCCGACAGGCATGCGCAGCGGCAGGTCGCGGTTGGTGCACAGCGTCTCGACGCCGAGTTGGCGCACGTCGGGTGCGAATGGGGCCGCCGCGGCGTCCACGATCGAGATGTACACCTCCGAGCCGGTGTAACTGGAGCGCGTGCCCAGTTGCTTCTCTCGCTCCGAAAGCGTGCGCGGGAGGCGCTGGACGGCGAAGTAGGCGCTGGCCGCGGCAGTGCCGGACCCCGCGTCGGAGTCGCGCGCGGCGTAGAACGGGCGGAACTCGCGGACCATGTCCGCCGTCTCGCCGTAGCCGGTCACCGTCAGGACCTGGTAGACCTCGTAGTCCAGCGGGCGGGTGCGGTCGGCGATGACCTGGAACTCGTGAGCACGCTCGGTGACGTGGATGCGGTCGGCGCGGCGCGGGAACAGGTTCACCGCGGGCGTGCAGAAGAGTTGGAAGTTGGAGGCGTCAACCTTGTTCTCCAGCTCGATACGAGCGCTGCGCATCAGGATGATCAGGTCGATCTCCGACTCCTCGCACCGCGCCAGGCCGGGGGCCAGGCCGCCGACTTCGAAGAACATGTACCGCTGCGGCAGGGTGAAGTACTCATGCAGCAGGCGGTAGCCGTGGAACGAGCGGGCGCCGAAGGGGAGCATGGCCTCCTCGTCGGCGAAGCCCAGGCGGCCGATCGAGGCCCGCGCCGGGAGAACGTGGCGCCACGGCACCGGCGTGCGCACCGGCTGCACGCACACCGCGACGGCCTGCGCAAAGATCTGCTCGTAAATCCGCATCGGCGTCGCGTCGGCGCCGGCGATGTAGAACGCAAGGCGGTCGGCCTTGATCTGGTTGAACGTGGCGCCGGCGAAGCAGCGCAGGCGGATACGGAAGCCGGCTTTGGGGGGCGCCCCGCCGCCGGCGTCAACGGTCGGGGGCTGGATCGTGGCCAGGTCGCGCGTGTAGTACCCGGCCTCGGCAACCTGCACGGGGTAGAGGGTGACGTCGTGCGCGGTGCGGTACTCGCACGGCGTCTGGTCACCCCGCCCTATCGTGGAGCGCATCGCGCGCCCGCGCGGGATCGTGAACCCCTCGGCCAGCGAACCCTCCGTCTGGTCGGGGTTGAACTGCACGATCGCCATCGAGGGCGTCGGCGCGAGGTAGTGCGGGTAGACGGTCTCCAGCAGGTTCTGCGTGAAGCGCGGATACTCGGCGTCCAGTTTGAGTTGGACGCGTGCCGTGAGGTACGCCACGCCCTCCAGCAGCCGCTCGACGTACGGATCCGGGCACTCCTCGGCCTTGGTCGGGTCCAGCCCGAGCCTGCCGGCGACCTTCGGGAACTCCCGGGCGAACTCGACGGCGGTCTCGCGCAGATGGCGCAGCTCGCGCTCGTAGTAGCGGAGCAGACGCCTATCCATGGCTGCCCCCGACGCTTTCCTTCAGGTTGCAGCGGCCGGTCTCGAGGTCCACGTCCGTCTTGACGAACAGCGGCTCGGGGAGCGGCTGGGCCCACATCTCGCCGCGGATTTCGAAGGCGACGGCGTTGGCCCCGAAGGCCTCCGCGCTGGCGGTCGCCGTGACGCCGATCGTCCCGCGCATCACGCGAGGCTCGAAGAGCTGGATGCAGGAGGCGATCATCCGCTCGATCTCGCGCGGATCCACGCTCGAGGCCGTCAGGCCGCACAGGTCGGCGATGCCGTAGTTGAGCACGCTCGAAGCGGCGAGCGGGAACTCGGCGGCCAGTTCGGGCGTGAAGCGGCGCGGCGTGTTGAGCAGCCACTCCATGTCGCGCAGCACCGCGCGGCGCATCTGCTGCACGCTGACGACGCGCCGGTCGCGGCTCTCCCGGCGCACGTTGGGTTCCTCGTCCGTCAATCGGTCGAGGAGCGCGGGCTGGCGGCGCTCGCGGTTGGTCAGTTCAGCCATCGGCCCGCTCCGGATCCGGGGCGCCCGCCTTCGGGTCGTCGCCGAAGACGATCGAGCGAGTCTCGAGGATCCCCTGCTCGCCGCCGTCGGTCGCGAAGAGGCGCTGCCCCAGGCCGGCGAACAGGCCGCCCTCGCGCTCGGCCCACTCGGTCTTGCGGGCCAGGCGGATCAGCCCGTCCGGGCTCGATTCCGAACCCGGGTAGCGCGCGGGGAGCAGGACGATGAACGAGCCGCCGTTGATGAGCGTGAGCCGGCCAGGCGTCCACACGACGTCGCGCAGGTCGGTCGGCGCCTCGATGTCGAGCCGCAGCACGCGGTTGAAGGGCACCCAGTAGTACTTCCCTTCCGCGATCACCTCGAGCATCGGCCCCAGGCGGGCGTCGGCGTCCGCGAGCCACTCGAAGGGCTTGCCGTCGAGGAAGCCCGCGACAGCGGGCGCGGCCTCCAAGGCCTTCTCGCGCAGCGCGGCGCCCTCGGCGTGGCGGCCCGTGGCGGTCATCTGGTTGGCCTGGATCATCCAGCCTACCCACTCCTCGGGCTCGCCCATGACCAGCGGCACGCGGGCGCCGCCGAAGACGTGGGCTCGGAGGGCCTCGCAGTTGAGCGCGGGGCGGCAGACCTGGGCCATGAGCAGGTTCGCCGGGTTCATCTCCGCAGCCACGTTGAGCTGCGTCATCGCCCGCTCCCACTGCCCCATGACACACAGGAGCTGAAAGAGGAAGACGCGCAGTTTGGCGTCGGCGGGGTTCTTCCGGACGGCGGCCTCGAGGTCCTTCAGCGCCTCGTCAACCTTGCCCTCACGCAGCAGACTCTCGGCTTGCATGACCGCTCCTCCCCCCTACGCCGCCCGTGGTCCCCCCGCCTCCCGCATGCCCCTGCCGCCCTTGTCCCCCGTCCCGGACCGAAAACGCCGACGCGGCTTCCGCCGCGCCGGCGCGAAGATGCCGTGGTGGCGATCAGAGCTTCTTGTTCTCGAAGGTGTCCCAGCCGGCCTTGATGGAGGCGCCCTTCTTGCCGCCGCTCTTGGGATCGGTGGGGGTGTACTCCCAGCGGATCTTGCCGTAGCGGATCTTGACGGTCTCGCTGGGCACGAGGTCGTCGCCGCTGGGCTCGCCGCCCGGGGCCACGCCGGAGATGATCGAGTCCTCGAAGGTGTACTTGAAGAAGCAGACCTTGTCGCCCTGGGCGCGGCACATCTCCAGCTCGATCTTCGGGATGGGCTTGCCGTCGCAGCAGTAGGCGTGGAGGACGGGGGTGGCGCTGTCCATCAGCTTCGAGAAGCTGAAGTCGCTGTGGTCGGCGCGGCCGCCGGCGTGGCCGCCCTGGGCGGAGTGCGAACCACCGGCGCCCTGGCTGATCTCGTGGTTGAAGCCCTTGACCTCGATCCAGTCCTTATGGGCCGAGTCGGTGCTGTCGCCCTTGATGCCTTCGATCTTGATGAATGCGTCGTATGCCATGGATGAACCTCCCTAGAGCCTGCGGACGTGTGCCACCCGGCCACCCGGGCTTGTGTGTGCGTGTCTGCGTTTGCGGCCGCGCACCCGTGGAGCGGCCCCCCGCCTTCCCCACCGAACGGATACTCAGCCGCCGCCCTTGGCGGAGGGGAGCTTGGAGACCAGCCGCAACGACACCGTGAGCCCTTCGAGCTGGTAGTGCGGCCGGAGGAAGAACTTCGACGAGTAGTAGCCGGGGTTGCCGGGGACCTCCTCGACCTTGACCTCCGCGGCCGCCAGCGGCCGGCGGGCCTTGGCGTCCTCGGTGGCGTTGGCCGGGTCGGGCTCGACGTACTGGTTGATCCAGTTGTTGAGCCAGGTCTCCATGTCCGCCCGCTCCTTGAAGGAGCCGATCTTGTCGCGGACCATGCACTTGAGGAAGTGCGCGAAGCGGCAGGTCGCGAACAGGTACGGCAGGCGGGCGCCGAGGTTGGCGTTGGCCGTGGCGTCCGGGTCGTCGTACTCGGCGGGCTTGTGCAGCGACTGGGCGCCGACGAAGACGGCGTAGTCGGTGTTCTTCCAGTGCGAGAGCGGCATCAGGCCGTTCTTGGCCAGTTCGGCCTCGCGCCGGTCGGTGATCGCGATCTCGGTCGGGCACTTCATGTCCACGCCGCCGTCGTCGGTCGGGAAGGTGTGGACCGGGAGCCCCTCAACCATGCCGCCCGACTCGGCCCCGCGGATGCGCGAGCACCAGCCGTAGAGCTTGAAGGCGCGGTTGATGTTGGTGGCCATCGCGTACGCGGCGTTCATCCACGTGTACTTGGAGTGGTCGGCCGCGCCGGTATCCTCCTCGAACGCGAAGCCCTCGACCGGGTTGGTCTTGGCGCCGTAGGGGAGGCGGGAGAGCACGCGGGGCATCGTCAGGCCGATGTAGCGGGCGTCCTCGCTCTCGCGGAGCGAGCGCCAGGCGGCGTACTCGGCGCTGGTGAAGATCTTCGTGAGGTCGCGCGGGTCGGCCAGCTCCTGCCACGAATCCATGTTCAGCAGCGTCGGCGAGGTGCCGCTGATGAACGGGCAGTGGGCGGCGGCGGCGATCTGGGCGATGCCCGAGAGGATCTCGACGTCGGGCGCGCTGTGGTCGAAGTAGTAGTCGCCCACGAGGCAGCCGTAGGGCTCGCCGCCCGGCGTGCCGAACTCGTCCTCGTAGAGCTTCTTGAACAGCGGGCTCTGGTCCCAGGCCGTGCCCTTGTACTTCTTGATGGTCTTGCCCAGCTCCTTCTTGGAGATGTTCATGACGCGGATCTTGAGCGTCTCGTCGGTCTCGGTGTTGCTGACGAGATGCTTCAGCCCGCGCCAGGCGCCCTCCAGAGTCTGGAAGTCCGGGTGGTGGATGATCAGGTTGACCTGCTCGGTGAGCTTGCGGTCGATCTCGGCGATGATCGCCTCGATCGTCTTGATCGCGTCGTCGCCGATCAGCGCCGTGTCGGCCAGGGCCTGCGCCGCGAGCGTCTGCACCGCGCTCTGGATCGCGCTCTTGGCGTGGTCGGTCTTCGGCTTGAACTCCTTCTGCAGGAGTTTGTCGAACTCGCCGAGCTCCATCGTCTGGCCGGCGGCCTGTCCTTGTTGCTGGGCTTCAGCCATTGGATCCCTCCTGGGGCTTGGCGTTGGACGCCAGGGCCTGCAGCAGCGCCGGGTCGCTCAGCAGCTTCCCGACCAGTTGCTCGGCGCCGCTCTTGCCGTCCATGTAGGACAGCAGGTTGGACAGCTGCGTGCGGGCCTCGAGCAGTTTCCGCAACGGCTCGACCTTCTTCGCCACCGCGTCGGGCGAGAAGTCGTCCATGCTCTCGAACGTGATGTCCACCGCCAGGTTCCCCTCGCCCGTCAGCGTGTTGGGAACCGTGAAGGCGACCCGCGGCTTCATGCTCTTGAGCCGCTCGTCGAAGTTATCGACGTCGATCGTCAGGAACTTGCGATCCGCCACCGCGGGCAGGGGTTCGGCCGGGTTGCCCGACAGGTCGGCCATCACACCCATGACGAAGGGCAGGTTGATCTTCTTTTGAGCGCCGTACAGCTCCAGGTCGTACTCGATCTGCACGCGCGGCGCCCGGTTGCGGGCGATGAACTTCTGTGAGCTTGCCTTTGCCATACCGACCCTTTCGTCTTCCCGCCGGCCCTTGGTTCAGCGCCGACGGCGGGAGCGCCGGCGCGGCCGCTACGGGCTTACGACTCCTCTTCGGAGTAGCTCCCGGGGTTGGCGATCTCCTCCACCTGGCGCACAAGGTCGGGCGTCAGGATCCTGGTGATCTCCACGAAACTCTTCGAAACCAGCTGGCGAGCGGCCCCGATAAACAGCGGGACGGGGCTGGAGATCTCCGCCTGCTGATAGTATCGGGCGACCTTGTCTAACGCCAAAAGAACATCGCGGGCAGACCGGATGTCGCCGCTCAGGGGCGCACCGCCGCCTCCTCCCCCCGCCGGCGCCGCGACGCCGTTGCCGCCGGCCCCCTCGGCCTCCTCGGGGAGCGCCCCGCCCGTCTTCTTGGCGATCTGAGCCGCGACCTCCTTGGCGATCGCAGACAGCAGCGTCTCAAAGCTCTTGAGACTGGGGGCGTTGCCCAGACCGACTCGCTCGTCGAGGGCCGTTGAGAGCGCCTTGATGGCTTCCAGGCTCTCGGTCGCCGCTCGCGACACCTCCTCGAGCGACTCCGTAGCGGTGTCGTCGAACGCGCCCTCGATCACCGCCATGTCCGGGGGCGAAGAGCCGTCCGGGGCGACCGGAAGCGTCAGTTCGCCCCGGGCCACCAGGATGTCCCGCATGCCGAACCGGCCGAGCCGGCGCGAATCGGTCAGCGGGGCCTCGCGGACCCGCCGCTGGAACATCATCGGGTCGCCGAACGATTCGGGCGGCGCGGCCAGAGCCGCGATGATGTTCAGGCGTTCGGTCGGGTCGTTGTCATCGTCCGGGTCGAGCTTCGGGAAAAGGTTCTCCCAATGCCGCTCGACCAGCGCGTGCAGCAGGACGAGCCCATCCCGGAGCCCCGGGAGACCGCGGAGTTTCAAGTCGGCCAGCGTGCGGTAGAGCAAGACGCGCAGATCGCGCGAGCGTCCCCAGAGTTCGTCCGCCTTGTCCTTGACCTCCCGCCAACTGGGCTCCTCGGCGGGGATGATCGTGTCGCCGATCTGCTGCTCCGGCGTTCCCTGAGCGATGCGCTCCAGTTCGAGGAAGGCGGGGTCGTAGGAGAGGTCCTCGCCGCAGGGGGACTCGGGCGAGAGGTCGGCAAGGAGGGTGTCGAGATCGACTGAGGCCATGGGTCGCTTTCGTGCGTGCGAAGAAAAGGCGGCCCGTGGGCCGCCCGGGGGTTACTCGATGATGGCGGGAACGGCCGGCTGCCCGGTGACCACCGCCTGGAGGTCGGCGGCGCGGATGCCGCGTGGAGTGATCTCCTTGAGCAGCGTGTCCCGCGCGACGCTGAACTCCAGCGGCGTCAGGCCGATGAGTTCGAGCTGGGTCAGCAGGTCTCGCAGGCCCTCGATGAACTCGAGCGCCTCGGCGTGCTCCGGCGTCTGCTCGAGGTAGGCCCTGAAGCCCACCGGGTCGAACTCGCGGCTCTCGGAGGTGCGCCGGTATTCGCGCACCGCCAGTTGCAGCGCCTCGCGGATTTCCTCGGTGCGCGGCTCGCGGAGCGTGCGCCCGGTCTGCGGATCCACGACGGCCTGTCCGTTCTCGTCCACCACGTCGCGGTTGTAGATGCTGTCGTACGTCGCCAGCAGGTGCTCGACGCGGTCGGCCGCGAGGCGCGTCACCGCCACCTGGTAGCCGCCCGCGATCGGATCGGGGTCGGGGCGGGTCGGGTAGTCGTCGTAGATCGAGCGGCCGACGAGGAACGCCAGGAACTCATCCAGCCGCAGCTCGCGGGCGAAGATGCCCAGCTGGCGCAGTTGTTCCTGCTGGGACTGGCCGACCGTGGTGTCCTGCGAGATGTCGCCGCTCTGACGCTCGCGCGGGATCGCGCCCGCGATCGTCGGAGCGATGTTGGTGTTGGTCGGGCCGACCGAGCGGGCGTCGAGAGGCACGTTGTTCAGGACCAGGTTCTCCGGGTCCGTCGACCCGAAGCTGCGGAACGAGAACATCGTCAGCGTCCCAGCAACGTCGCCGGTGCCGTCCTCGGTGCCGAACGTAACGGGCGGGAAGCCCTCGCCCTCAATCGTGGGCGTCACGGCGAAGTTCACCGTCCGCCCGACGATGTCCAGCCCCGTGTCGAAGTCCGGCAGGCCGTCCTTGTCCAGCGTCCCGCCGGCGTTGCGGGCCCGGAGCACGATCGACGGGGAGTTGACGACCAGATCGCCCGCGGCGGTCAGGTCGCCGAGCCGGGCCTGGTTGGACGCGGTGATCGACAGCCCGCCGAGCGACGTGAACTTCTCGTTGAAGCCCATCGTCACCGTCTGGGCGTTGATCGAGACGCCGAAGTTGCGGTCGAACGAGCCGTCCACCGGGATCGGCTGGCCCGTCGCGTCCAGCGGCCGCGCGACGATCGTCGCCGCGGCGGTGGGCGTCGACCGCCCGTCCACGCCCGTGCCCTCGTCGTAGTTCAGCCGCAGGTACGACAGCGCCGCAGTGGCGCCGACATTGCCGCCGAAGGAGATGACCGGGATCGGCGTCGCCAGCGGGTTGCCGGAGGTGTCCGTGTTGACCAGGAGCGTCAGCCCACGCGGGGTTGAGCTGGAGTCGCTGTTGATCGTGCCGCCGAAGGCGATGCCCGTGGCGCCGGTGTCGCGGAGCAGCACGTCGCCGGTGAGGGTCACGGCGTCGAGGAACGTCATGCCGCCCGTGGTGAAGATGTTGGTCCCCAGGCGGGTGGTGCCGTCGGCGTTCGTGAACAGCGAGGCAAGCGGCGACGTGCCGCCGACCACACCGCCGAACGACGTCGCACCGTTGCCACTGGTCTCCACCCGCAGCGCCCGCGCGGTCGTGTCGGAGTTGATCGTCCCGCTGAACGTGACGTCGTTGCCTGCGATCGTGACGTCGGTGGTGAGCGTCAGCGGACCGGAGAACGTCACATCCCCGACGCTGTTGACACTGCCGCCGAGGCTGATGGAGTCGGCCGAGAGGGCAAGCCCGTGCGTGCCGACGGCGACGTTGCCGTCGAAACGCAGGCCGCCGGCGTCGGAAACGATCAGGCCGGTCAGAGGCGTCGAGCTGCCGACGGCGCCGCCGAAGAGCACGTTGCCGCTGCCGGCGTCCACCGTCAGCCGGAACTCGCCGTCGATCAGGCCCTGGAAGCTGACGTCCTTGTCGGCGTTCGAGGTGTCGACGGTCACATCGTTCGTGAGCCTGATGAAGCCGGTGAGCGTGACCGGGCCCGCGCTGGCCGTCAGATTGTTGTGGAGCACGATGGCCCCGCCCTCGAGCGTGATGCCGCCCGCGCCGGAGGCCGTCAGATCGCCGTTGATGGTCAGGTTGTCGTTGCTGCCCGTGCCGCTCGCGGTGATCGAGCCGGCCGTGAGCGAGCCCAGCGTGGCGACGTTCTCGCCGTCGTTGTCCGTGTCGATGTTGATCGTCAGCGAGCCGGAGCCGATGTTGAGGCTCGAGATCGCAACCGTGTCCTCGGCGCGGAGGACCAGGTTCGCGTTGTTCGTCGCCGTGACGTTGCTCAGCGTGATGGCGCCGTCGCCGAGGGCCTCCAGAATGTTCGTCGTGCCGGCCGCACCGGTGAGACGCAGCGTCCCCACGCCCTCGGCGAGATTGATGTGCCCGCCGGCCGTGAGGTCCACGTCGCCCGCCAGTTCCACCACGGACGCGTTGCGGATGATCAGGTTGCCGCCGGCGGCGAAATCGGTGGAGATCAGAATCGTGTCGTTGTTGTCGGTGCCGGCCGAAAGCACGATGTTGTGTGCCGTGATGTCCTGCAGAGAGAACGTGACGCCGTCGGTGTCGCTGTCCACGTCCGCAGTGGCCGTGAAGTCGCCGGTGCCCAGATCGACGCCGGAAAGGGCGAGGATCCCCTGCGAGGTCAACGTGAGGCTCGCGCCGGCGTCGGCCGTGACGCGGTCGAGCGTCAGCGCCTGATCGGCCGCGGACCGCATCACGTTGGTCGTCCCTCTCCCGCCGGTGAGCCGGATGCCGCCGGTGGTCGCGCGGATCGTGAGCGCGCCGCCTGCGGAGAGCTCAACATCGCCGGCGATCATGACGCTGTCGCGGGTGTCGGGCGCGTCGTCGAGATCGCCGTCCACATCCATCGCGCCCAGGCGGGCCGTTACGTTCTGATCGAAATCGACGCCGTCATCGGCCTGCACGGTGAGCGTGACGAACTCCGACGCACCGCCGACGAACCGGACGCGCCCGCCGTCAGCCGAGGCGCGGAGCGTGAGCACGCCGGCGATGCCGTCGGCGCTCTCGAAGGGCACCGAGTTCACCTCGACCAGCGTCGTCTGGTCGCCGCCGATCGTCAGCGAGCCGGCGGTGATCGACGCAAGTTCGTCGTTGCTGATGGTCATGTCGAACGCATCAGCGTCCACGTCGCCCAGGCCGATCGTTCCGGAGCTGGAGCGGGTGATCGTCACCGCCTGCCCGGGGGCCGCGAGCGGCGCACCCAGCACCAGATCGCCGGCCGAGAGCGTCAGCGGCCCGGTGGCGCCGACGCTGCCGTTGGTGGTCTTCAGCGTGAGCGTGCCGGCCGCCGTGACCGTCCGGGTGCCGCCGAAGGTGATGCCGTCCAGACCGTCAGCCGCGCCGTCCGCGTCGCCGTTGAAGGTCAGTGCGCCGGCGGTCGTCGTGACGTCCGCGTTCACCGCGATGCCGTTGTCGGCGCTGGCGCTGAGTGAGCGGAAGGTCGAGGCGCCGCCGGTGAAGATGATGCGCCCGCCATCGGCCCCAGCGACGAGATTCACACCGCCGTCGAAGCCCTGGCTCGCCGCCGCGGTGACCCCATCAACCGTGATCGACCCGCCGTTCGGACCACCGACGGTCAGCGAAGCCCCGGACAGCCTCCCGAGTTCGGCGCCGCTCAGGTTGAGCCCGTCCACGACCGCCGTCGCGCCCAGGCCAACCGGCCGGTTGCCCGAAGCCAGGATCGTGAACGCCCCGGCCCCGGAACTGATCGTGCCGTCGATCGTCGCGTCCGCGGCCGTGATCGTCAGATCGCCGCCGCTGGATGTCACCGTCCCCCCAACCCCGACGGTCAGAACGCCGGTTCCGTCGTCGTCGGCGTCCGCGTTGATCGTCAACGCAGCGCCCCCCGTGTCCAGGCCGGCGTTGAGCGCGATCCCCGCGCCCGCCTTGATCGTGAGCAGGCCGAACGTGGAGTCGGCGCCGGCGAACGTGACCGTCCCGCTGGGCGCCGAGGCGTCGAGCGTGACGCCGCCGGCGATTCCCTGGAGATCGGCCGCGTCAATGCCGCCGACCGTGATGGCGGACGTCGTGTCACCGCCAATCGTCAGCGAGCCGGCCGTCATGCGCGACAGCTCCTCGCTGGAGATCATCATCCCTGTCCCACTTGCGCCCAGAGCGATCGGCCCGCCGTTGCTCTGACGGATCGTCAGCGCCGCGTCGCCCGTCGTGATCTGGCCTTCCAGCACCAGGTCGGCCGCGAGGATGCGCAGGCTGTGGCCCGTCGTCGAGATCGTCGCGCCCGGCCCCACGGTCAGCGTGCCCGGGCCGGTCATGTCGGAATCAGCGTTGATGATCGTCGCCGCCGTCGTGGTCAGGTCGTCCTCGAGCGTGATGCCATCCTCGGACGTGATCTCGACGACGTCCGCGGTGGTCGCGTTCAGCGTGATCGCGCCGCCGGAGGCGAGGTTCAGCGTCCCGGCGATGTTGATCGAGTCGTTGATGGTCAGGTCGGCGCCGGTGTTCAGCGTGCGCAGCGTCAGGTCGCCGGTGCCCACAATGCCGCCGTTGGCCGCGCTGAACGTCATCGCGCCCTGCGACTCGATGATCAGCCCCGCGGCGAAAACGATCGAGTCGTCGCCATCCACCGCGCCGTCGGAGTCGCCGTTGAGCGTCATCGCGCCGACGGTCGTGGCGATCGGCGCGTTGACGTCGATCCCGTTCTCGGCCGTGGCCGTCAGCGCGGGGAAGGTGGAGGCCGTGGGGCCGAAGACGACCGACCCGCCCGGCGCGGTCGCCAGCACCGACACGGTCCCGGTGATGTTCGGCAGCGTTGCGCCGTCATAACCGTTGACGGTCAGCAGCGACACGTTGCCGCCGCCCAGGATCAGGCCGTTGGCCGTAATGTTCTGGAGTTCCGCCACCGTCAGCGACATGTCGAAGTCGGCGGGGTTGATGTCGCCCACGCCCATGGTCCCGGGCGTCGAGCGCCGGATGGCCGTGGAGCCGGTCGTGGTGATCGGCTGCGACACGTCGATGTCGGTCGCACGCACGTCGAGCGACCCGGCCGACCACGCGCCGCCCATCGCCAGCGTGCCGCTGGTCGAGAGGAGTGCCTGCCCGGTCGTGGAGGTGAGCGTGGCCGTCAGCGCCGGCGCGGTGTTGGAGATGTTGATCCCCGAGCCCGCGGTGGCGACCAGCGTCCCCGTCGCCGTCGCGACCGCGCCGGTGTCGCCGATCTCGCCCGCGGCGGTCAGCGTCACCGTGTCGCCCGTGATCGGAGAGGAAGCCTCGCCGTTGATATCACCCACAGTCGTGGTCAGTTCCACATCCTCCCCGGCGGCAGCGGTGACGCCCGAGACGCCGCCGATCGTCGCAACGGCGAACGTGCCCGCGTTGGTGACGAAGACGCCCCCGGAGGTCGTGGTCGCGGCCAGGCGATCCACATCCGTGCTCAGCGGGTTCGCGGCGGAGCCCACCGCGCCGGTGGCGTCGATCACCAGCGACCCGTCCGTGCCGCCGATCACGACGTCCACCCCGGCCGGGGCAGAAGTAATCGCGCCGGTCGCAAGCGTGAGCGTGGAGTTGTCGCGGAGCGTCAGCGTGTCGGAGAAGGTCAGCGCCCCGCCGCGAAGCGTCAGCGACGCCCAGTTCTCACCGCTCAGGTCGATCGCGCCGTCCCCGCCGATGGCGATCGGGCCCGAGTTTGCCGCGCCGATGGTGACGGCCCCCAATGTATTGAGGTTCGCCAGTTCCGCCGCCGAGAGGTCCAGCCCGCCGGCGCCGCTGTTGAGGTTGATCGCCCGCCCGGCGGTGAACGGCCGCACCACGATCGCTCCGGCGTTGACCGGCCCGCTGACCTCGAGTGAGTCGGCCTCGATGGTCGCCGTCGAGGTGTTGACGTTCACCTGTCCGCCGATCGTCAGCGGCGTCGCGCCGTTGCGCAGCACCAGGTTCCCGACACGAACATCGCTGGCGCCCAGACGGTCCACGTCGGTGTCGATGTTCACGCCCGCCGTCGCGTCGGACGCGATGTCGAAGACCACCGTCCCATTCCCGCCGCGGATCGTCACATCAACCGCGGGGTTCGAGCCGTCCACACGTCCGGTGTTGAACGTCAGCGTCCGGTTGTCGCCCAGCGTGATCCCGTTGGTGAACGTGACGGCGTTGCCGCGGAGCGTCAGGTCGTAGGTCTCGGCGGACAGGTCGATCGCGCCGCTCTGGCCGATCGAGATATTCCCGCCGGTAGCGCCCGCCACCGCCCCGATGATCACGCCGTTGGACGCGTCCAGGAAGCCCAGGTCGGCAGTCGAGAGCGAGAACGTCGCGTCGGCCCCGTTGAGGGCGATCGGCGCCGTGGCCTGCACCGGCCGCAGCGTGATCGTGCTGCCCACCACCGCCCCGGTGATGTTGATGTCGGTCGCCCGCAACTCGACCGTGGAGGTCGTCCGCACGGCCGCGACGTCCATCGTCGAGTCTTCGCGGATGAGGATGGCGCCGGGAGCGTCGGCGTTGTTCGCCGCGTTGCGAGCCTCCGCCGTTACCGAGCCGAACGAAGAGCCCGCATTGTCGATCGTGATCGCCGCGCCGGCGTCGTTGAGCGTGCGGAACGTCACCGCCCCGGTGACCGTCGTGGCGCCCGAGTCCGTGATCGCCTGCCCGGCGACGAAGCTCGCCGCGCCCCCCACCTGAACCGAGCCCAGATCCATCCCGCCGGCGGCCTGGAATGACGCGTTCCCCGCCGTGCGCACGACCGCGAGAGTCATCGCCCCGTTCTCGACGATCGTGATGTTGCCGTTGGCGGGGTTCTGATCGTTCGCCGTCCGGGCCGTCGCGGTGATCGAACCGAAGACGTTGCCGGCGCTGTCGAGCGTGATGTCCGCGCCGGCGTTGTTCATCGTCCTGAACGTCGAGGTCGAGCCGATGCTCAGATCGGCGCTGTCGGTGATGGCGCCGCGGGCAACGAACGTTCCGGTGCCGCCGACGGTGATCGAGCCCAGATCCATCGCGCCGGTGGACTCGAACGAGACGTTCCCGGCCGTCCGCACCGTCGTGAGCGCCATGTCCCCGCTCTGAAAGATGCTGATGTCGCCGGCGGCGTCGGCCGAATCGGCGGCGTTGCGCGCCGCCGCGATGATCGAGCCGAATGTGGACGACGTGTTGTCGAGCGTGATGTTCGCCCCGGCGTCGTTGAGCGTGCGGAAGGTCGCCACGCCGCCGATCGTCAGCGCGCCCGAGTCGGTGATGGCCTGCCCGGCGATGAAGGTCGCGTTGCCGCCAACGTTCACCGAAGCCAGGGTCATGCCGTTGGCGGCCTGGAACGACGCATTGCCCGCCGTCTGCACGCCGTTGATCGCGATCGTCCCGTTCTCAACGATGGTGATGTCGCCGCCGGCCGGGGTTTCGTCGTCCATCATCAGCGCGGCCGCGGTGATCGTGCCGAACATGTTGCCGGCGCTGTCGAGCGTGATGTCCGCGCCGGCGTTGTTGAGCGTCTTGAGCGTGACCGCGCCGTTGATGGACAGGTTCCCGCTGTCGGTGATGGTCCCGCCGGCAGTCACGCTCATCGGCCCCTGGACGTCGACCTGGGCCAGGTCAACCGCCCCGCCGGCCGTCACGGTCAGCGACCCTGCGTTGACGTCGATCTGGCTCAGGTTGATCGCGCCGGTGCCCGCCACGTTCATCGCCCCGTCCACGCCAACCTGGATCAGGTCGAGCGCGCCGGTGCTCGAAAGCGTCAGGCCGCCGCCCGCGTGGCTGTCGAACACCCGGGCCACCGCCGTGTTCATCGTGACCGACCCACTGGTCTCGAACCGCAGCGTGCCCGTCGCCCCGCCGATGGTCACCGAGGTCGCCGGGGCATCCAGCCCCGTCACCGTGCCGGTAACGAAGTTCACGATGCGGTTGGTTGCGCCCGTCAGCCCGTTGTTGATGAACGTGACGCTCCCCGCGGGCGTGAGGGCGCCGCCGGGGGACCGCAGCACCAGGTCGTAGTTCTTCGACGACAGGTCGACCGGGGCGTCGGTGCCGATCGTGATCTGGTGCGAGCCGTCGACGTGGCCGACGTACACCGCGCCGGTGGTCGAAACCGCCAGCAGGTCCTCCTCGCGGATGTAGAAGTCCCGCGTTGCGTCCTCGATGCCGATGCTCGCGCTCGCCGTGCTCGGCAGGAACTCGACGTCGGCCGCCCCCGCGCTGATCACCGCCGAGTCGTCGATCGCCAACGAGGCCGCCGCCAGGCGGATCAAGTTCGACGAACTATCCAGAATCACGTTCTCGTCCAGCGTCAGCTCGCCGATCCCGCTGCCGTCCGCGTCCGCCTCCAGCGTCAGGCCGCCCGTGTCGGTGGTCAGGTCCGCGCTCACCGTCACGTCGCCGTCGGCCCTGGCGGTCAGGGCGTGGAACGTCGAGGCCGCCGTCTGGAAGGTGATCGAAGAGGAATCGCCGCCGGTCGCTTCCAGCACCACCGTCCCGATGTTGGCGCTGTCGGCCCCCGTGACGTTGTTGACGTCGAACGAGCCGTTGGCCCCGATCGTCAGCGTGGCGGCGGTGATCCGCTGCAGTTCCGAGCCGGAGATCTGCATCTCCCCCGTGCCGTCGCCCAGGCCGACGCCCCCGTTGTTGGTGACCCCGATGACCATCTCCGCGGTGCCGCTGCTGAGCGTGCCGGTCGCGTTGAGGTTCAGGTTCGCGCCCGAAATGATCAGCCGGTGGTTGTTCGTGGTGACGCCGAACCCGTCGTCAACGCCCAGGCCGCCGTTGCCGTCGTTGTTGAGGTCCGTGTTGAGCGTGACCTCGCCGTTGCCGACGAGATTGCCCCCGAGGTGGACCCCGTCGCGCGAGTTGAACGTGATCACCCCGCCGGTGATGGTGCCCGCGGTGACGATCCCGCTGTTGGGCGTCGGCCCGACGTTGGTCACGAAGATCCCGCCCGCGCCGGCGTCGAGGTCTCTCAGCGTGATGTGCCCGGTCGGGTCTGCACCGCCGGCGCCCCCGAGCAGAGTGATCGTGATCGGCGAGTCCGTCGCCGAGGTGTCGATCTTCGTGTCGACGTTCATTGTGAACACGGCCGCCTCGGGGTGGGACCCGGCGTCGTTGGAAGCGGAGTTCACGATCGCCGTGAACCCGCCGTGGAGCGTGATGTTCGCGCCGATTTCGATGCTGCGGCCGGCCTCGAGCACGAGGTCGTGCGTCTCGCTGTTGCCGCTTGCATCGATGTCGGCGCTCACGATGATGTCCCGCGTGGCCCGGATGATGACGTCCGCGTCGTCCAGCCCCTCGACGATCGTGTTGGCCCCGATCTGCGTCATGCCCGGGCCGATGTCGTCATCTAGAAACGCATCCACGTCGTCGAGGCTGTTGACGTCGCCCGCGACGACCTCCACGTCCGTCGGGTCCAGCAGCAGCGTGCCGACCTTGCCCTTGGGTGCGGAGGTGTTCACCGTCCCCGTCAGCGACAGGTAGTTCTTCCCCGACACCTCCACGAACCCGCCGTCGCCCCCCTCCGGTCCGCCGCGGGCCGACGCGTGCCCGAAGAACCCCGTCGCGTCGTCGGCCCAGAAGATCACCTTGCCGCCGTCCCCCTTCTCCGTGGCGTCGGCGCGCACCACCGAGTCGGCGCTCACGGCCGTGCGCTGCGCCGTCGGCGTCAGGCCCTTGCCCTGGTAGTCGCCGCCGACGAGCACGGTGCCGCCGCCGGCCGCGCCCGAGGCGTCGATCGTGGCGCCGTCGAGCACGACCCGCTCGCCGAGCACCTCCACGTGCCCGCCCGTCCGCCCCGGCGCCGTGTCCGACGCGTCCAGCGTCCCGCTCACCTCCACCTTCCCGCCGCGCCCGCCCTGCAGCGCGATGTCCGATCCGCGCACCGTCCCCGTGTTGCGGATCGCCAGCGAATACATGTCCCCCGCCGCCATCGTCACGCGCGGCGCGGCGACCGTCCCGGAGTTGGTCACCCCCGTCGAGGCCGGCGTCGCGCTCGCGGCCGCGGCCTCCGTGGCGTCCACCCGCACCATCATCCGGCCCAGATGCTGGCCGATGTACACGTCGCTCCCGGCCACCATCGTCATGGCGTCGTGCGCCAGGATCACACCGTTGTTCGTGACCTGCTTCCCGATCAGGTGCGCAACGCCCGCGTCGATCCGCCCATCGTTGGTCACCGCCCCCTGCACGTGCTGGAAGTGGTTGATCCCCGCCAGGAAGTTCTCGTCCGACAGGTGCCCGGCCGCGGCGTAAATCCCGCCGACGTTGATCACCGCGTCCTTGCCGAACATCACGCCCGCCGGGTTGACCAGGTACACCGTGCCGTTGGCCAGCAGGGTCCCGTCGATCACCGACGGCGCCGCGCCGCTGATCCGGTTGAGCACGCGGCTGGACGCATCCGGCTGCACGAACCGAGCCGTCTCATGCCCGGCGATGTTGAACGAGTTCCAGTTGATGATCGCGTTGTGGCCCGCGTGGATGGTCGTCACGTCCCCGCTTCTGGAGATCGTGGCGTTCCCACGCACGACCTGCCCGCCCTCCGGCCCGGCGAAGACCGGCCCCGCCAGCAGCGACAGCACCCCGCCGCCCACGAAGGCGTACTTGCCCAGGCTCAGACCAACCACGCCGCCCCCGAGCCTCGACTTCCTGCCCATCGCCGTCTTCATGACCAACTCCTCGTCTGTCTGTCGCCCGCGCGGGCAGCGGGCGTTTGCTTTCGTCCTTGAACACACCCCCGCCCCCGGCCGTCTCCCCCGCCAACCCAGCCTCAGAACAGGATCGTCGCCGAGAAGTGGATCTCGTTGTCACCCGAGTCCACTTCTCCCTCGACCTCCTCCAGCGCAAAGCCCCAGTCGGCACGCACCGACAGGTTGCGCTTGAACAGGAACTCCAGCCCCACGCCGATGCCCAGCAGCGTCTGGTCCTCCTCGAAACTCAGCCGGTCGCTGTTGATCGCGCGACCAGCGTCGAAGAAGCCGCGCAGGATCAGGTCCCAGTCCGCCCGCCCGTACGGCTGCTGCGGCGACCAGCGGAACGGCTGGCCGAACAGCGGCGTGCGGCTCGGGTCCGGCTGCACCGGCAGCGACCGCGGGATGTGCCAGCGGTACTCGATGCTTCCGATGAGCACCGTGTCGCCGGCCACGACCGATTCCGGATACCCGCGCACCGAGTACAGGCCGCCGATGACCTGCTCGAAGTTCGGCACCAGGCGGTAGTCGAAGGCGTACTGCCCGCGGAAGCTCAGCGCCAGCTCGTGCGCCAGCGTCTGCGACCCCGGGTCGGTCCGCCACTTCTCGTTGTTCAGCAGCGGCTCAAGGTAGAACGAGTGGCTCAGGTCCCACTGCAGCGTCACCCACTCGTCGTCGGTCCGCAGGCGGCCCAGCGAGTCCAGTTCGTCGTCGTCCGTCCCCGCGACGCCCGCGAGGTTCCCCTCCAGCCGCACGAACGCCATCGACGATTCCAGGTCGGTCGTCCGCTCCACGCGGACGCCGCCGTAGGGCAGGAAGAAGTCCGTCTCGCCCGTCAGGTCGATGATCTTGTTCGTCACGGAAACGTTCTGGAAGCGGGCGCCACCGACGAGGTCCACGAACAGCTCACCCGCCTGGAAGACGTTGTAGATCAGCTCACCGCCGACCTGGAAGCCGTCGCCCTCGAACTCTTCGTTGACGATCCCTACGTCCGACGCCGTGAACTGGTTCCACTGCCCGAACACCCGCCACCGCAGCCGGTCCGAGCCGAACACGGGCGCTTCGTACGACCCCACAAACACGTGCGTGTCCTCGAACCCCGCGGTGATGAAGTCGAGGCTCAGGATGTCGTCATTGCCCGTCAGTTGGTTGTGGATGAACCCGATCCGCTCACGCCACTCGTTGGTCTGCTCGGTGCCCGTGTTCGAGACCTGCGCGTAGATCACCCACGGCCGGTTCTCCGACACCAGGAAGTCCAGCGCCACGCCCCCCGGCTCCTGCGCCGCCGCCACCGCCACGTCCACCCGCCGCCCCGGGTGCCGGTTCAGCCGGAACAGGTACTCGTCCAGCAGGTCGCGGCGGAGCAGGTCCCGCGTTCCGCCCGCCATCGACGACGCCTGCACCGGCGAGTTCTCGAGGATCCGCCGGTGCGCCGGGTTGTTGATTCGTTCTTCGAACGGGATGCGGTCGCCGAACGCCAGCGTGCGCAGTTCTGTCACCCGCCCGATCCGCACGACCATCCGCAGGTCGGTCACCCCCTCCGGACGAAGATCACGGCCCCAGTCAGGGTCGTTCGGATCCACGTCCAGACGGATGTCCTGCTCCGACGGGCTCACCAGCACCGCGATCAGCCCCCGCCGCGTATACGCGTCGAGGATCGCGCGGCTCACCGCCGCGATCGCACTGGCGTAGTACGGCTCCACACCCCGGTCCGCCGCGTCCGCCACGCGCAGCCGCACCAGCGGCACCCCCTCGCGCGGCGCGACGTACCCCGACTCGGTCCGCCCAAGCACGACTTCCGTCCTCGCGATCTCCTCCACGAGCGGCAGGCCCGTCGGGTCCTGCACATAGGAGATCACGAACCGGCCCACCGGGTACGACGGCCCGTCCTCGGGCAGCGCCACCGCTGTGCTCGCCGCCGGCGCCTGCGTCACATTCACCGGCGGCGGCGTGCCGGGCTGTGCCGTGACGTTCACGGGCGGCTGTTCAGCCGGCTGACCCTGGGCCAGGACGCTCCCCATCGGCGCCACAGCGGCAGCAGCCGCCGCGGCAAAATGACCCACTCGTCCCGTCCGTCCACGAGCCCGTCCGCCCATGAGGGCCTCCTATCGCAAGAGAGAACAGAGGCGGCGCGGCCGCGCAGCATGGCACGGGCGCATCACACCCACGCGGCCGTGAGCCGCGTCTTATCCTCCATGAAGTCAAACTAACGGATTCCGCAAGACCCCGTCAAGTACGAGGGCCCCGACCGGGGGATTGTGCGAAATCGCACCGCCTCAGGGCAGCACGTACACCTCCGGTCCCAGCAGTTCCGCCGCCCGGGCCGCGAGGCTCCGCCGCCGGGCCCCCACCCCATCGGCGTCGAACGCCAGACGCATCCCGACGTCGGCGTACCCCACCTCCAGCGACTCCTCGAACTCCACCGGCAGCGGCGTGTCGAGCGGCAGTTCGGGCGCTGAGAGGGCCGAACCCCCGATCACGGACAGTTTCGCGGCGTGCTGACGCAGCAGCCCCCGCACCGCGTCGACCTCCGGCGAGGCCAGCCCCGCCAGCGCCGACGGCTCGTCGAACGTGTACTCCGCCACGTTTCCCACCAGATGCGCAAATCTTGCGCCAGCCGACACCGTCCCCACGGGCGCCAGCCACAGCACCCCATCGTCCGAGTCGTGCGCCGTCGCCGTCCGGTCCTTCGCCGCCGTGCGATCCCCCGCGGGCCAGAAGACGCCCGCGTCGGGCCACTGGAGTTTCTTCCCCGCCCGCCGTGCAGCATCGACATGGGCCAACTGCCGCCGCCACGTCGCGTCCCGGAGATTCGGAGGCTCCGCGGCTCCCCCGTCGTTTCTCGCGACTGCCACCGCCGCCCCCCACTCCGCGCTGGTCGGCAGCCGGCACCCGGCCCAGGCCGCGATGCACACCGCGGCGTCCGGCGGGATCTGCTGCAGCGGATGGTCCGCCGACGGCTGGCCAGGATCGATCCCCGCCGCGTACAGGTCCGCCGGAGCAACCCCGCCGATGCGCTGGAGCCACGCATCGGCCGGCCGCATCACACTCACGCCCCCCCGCTCCTCCCACACCCACCCGCGCGGCCCCAGCCGCGGATCCGACGTTTCGGAGAAGACCGGCACGAAGTCAACGAAGTCTTTCCAGCCGCCCCGCGAACCGATGATCGCCACGGCCTGCCCAAGACTCAGTTCCGTGTCCTGGACGTAGGCCCGGCCGGCCGATGTCTCCACGAGATAGAACCGCAGCGTCACCTCGCCCGCACCGCCGCCCCGCGTGAACGTCACCGTTCGCCCACCGTCCGCCGTCTTACCCGTCCACCCCGGCGCCGTCCCCGGCCCCAGCGTCGCGGGATCGACCGGCGCCGGCCCATCGGATGCGACCAGAGGCTCCAAGGCCGACAGCAGCGTGTGCTGCTCCGCCCCCAGCGAACCCTTCAGCGGCGAGCACGCATCCAGGAACGCCCGCACCGCCGCCCGCGCCGCATCGTCCCCGACCACCCCGGCCGTCAGTTGCCCCTTCAGGTCGTGCGCCAGCGCGTTGAACCGCATCGCGGGCGCCTCGATCGCCGCGGCCTGCACGCCGCACGCCTCCCGCATCGCGAGCACGGCATCCAGCCCCGCGGCCGTTCGTTGTCTCGCCGCCGTGCGCATCCACCGGCGGGGCAGTTCCGCGGCAACCTCCGCGCCCAGCGCCCGCCGCCGCGCCTCCGGCAGCGTCTCCAGCACGCGCGCAAGCACGGCGTGCAGCCCCAGTTCCGCACTCAGGTCCTCATCGCTCGCCGGCCACCCCGTCTGCCCCAGGCGCCGCCATGCGTTGATGGCTTCCTCCGGGCGGTCCGCCCGCGCCTGCTCCACAAGCCGGCGCAGCGCCGCGTGATCGGAGTTCTGCGCCACCGCGGCCAGCGCATCCACCCGCGCCAGCACCCCACCTGCTGCACCCACCACCGCCGGCCCATGCCGCGCCGCCGCCTCGCGCACCTCCGCCGCCAGCGACTCGACTGTCTTTCCCCCTGCGCCCCCCTGCTCCGTCAGCCCGAACCCAAGATTGAGTTGCTCCTCCAGCGCGATCAGCGATCCCGCGAGCCGCTCGAGCCGACGCACCGCCTCGGTCATCGCCCCCGTAGCGGCTTGCACCTGCGCCGCCGCCTTCGACGCCAGATCCGACCCCGGCGAGAGCCCCTCCACCACCTCCGCCAGAATCCGCTCACGCTCCGCCCCAGCCGCCGCGCGGATCGCCCCCATCCACGGCGCCCCCGCACCCGCGCCGCCGACGGCCGAGCCCGGCACGGACGCATCCATCTCCGTCAACACCGTCTCGATCTGGCGCGCTCGACGTCCCAGTTCCGCCGCGTCCCCACTCCCCTCAAGTTCCGCAATGAGCGCATCGCGCCACCGCACCCACGCCGCGTTGAGCGCCGCCGACCCGGTCACTTCCGCTCGCTCGCGCAGCCCCCTCGCCGCATCCGCGAAACTCCGCGCCGCCTCGGCATCGGCCGCCACTAGCGCCCGCTCCATCGAGCGCCGCAGCGTCGCCGCTTCGTGCTCGATCTGCTCGGTCTCACGCTCGATCTGCTCCCGCGTCCCCTGCGCCCAGCGCAACCCCGCCAGTTCCGCGGCCCGCCGACGCAGGTCCGACAGAGCCGCCGCGTCCCCCGCCTCCACCTTGTCACCAAGCCGGGCCGCGAGTTCGCCCGCCCGCGCCAGGTCCGCAGGCGCGCTCCCATCCCACCGCCGCCGCGGATCGGCCGCCGGATCCAGCGCTGGGAACCCCGGAGCCTGGAAGAGCCAGTCGCGGAACACCGCCGCATCGACGGCACGTCCTGCCGCCACCTCCGCGTGCACGCGCCCGCCCTCGCGCAGCGCCAGCGCATCGACACCTTCCCATCCCCCACCCGGCCCCACGAAGGCCGTCAGGTCGCGCGCCAGCGCCGCCGCCTCATCCAGCCTCGCAGCGCACGCTCGCAGCCCCGCAGCCGGATCGGGAGACTCCCTCGCGCCGCTCGCCGTCCCCTTCAGCAGCCCCGCGGCCCACGCGCCGAACCGTGCGGCGACCGGATCGCCGGTCTTCTCCAGCGCCGCGGCCGCCGCCTCGATGTGCCCCCACCGCCCTTCAAGGTGCTCCGCAGCCTCGGCCGTTTCGATCGCGCTCGCCAGCCGCTTGACAAGACTCGCCCCACCCGGCCCCGCCTCAACCGCCGCCACCGCCGTTTCCGCGAGCGCCGCCGCCTCGCCCCACCCGCGCCTTGCGAACCACTCCCGCCGCGCCCGCAGCCCGTCCAGCCGCGGCCACGCCCCCTCCTCGATCGCCCCCTCCAGCGCCCGCACGCACCCCAGCGCTGCGTTGACCCGCTCCTCCGCCTCCGGCGTCCGCACGCCCTCCGGCGGGTTGCGCATCATCGACACAAGGCTGAACCCGCGGTCCACGCCGGCAATGCTCCACGGATCCACCGGCTTGGCGGCGTTGCGCAGGCATGCCAGTTTCGGCCCCAGATGCGGATCGCGCAGCAGCACCTCCCCCGCCGGCCCGTCAAGTTCGCGGACCAGCAGGCCGACCCAGTCGCGGTACGCACGGCACAACTCTTCCCACGCCCCCGCAGCGACGACCGCGCCGCCCTCCCCCACCTCTTCCTTCAAACTGTTCCCCCGCGCCGTCCCCGACCCCGTTGCCGCTTGCGTCGCCTCCGCGGCCCGGTCCTCCGGCCCCGCCCGCGGGACCTCCGGCCCGCCGGGCCGCGATGCCACGACCGCCGCGATGATGCCCACGGCTCCCACCCCGATCAGCCCCGCCAGCAGCAGCGCCCGCGATCCACCGAACCAGCCGCGTTTCGGCGCCGCGGCGGCGCCCGCGACCGCGCGGGCCGCCTGCCGGCGCACGACGATGTCGCCCCCCTCCAGCGGCTGGCTCGTCAGCCGCCTCGCCGCCTCCGCGAACGCGTCATCCAGCGTGTACGGGATGTCGCTGGTCAGCGGCAGCGCCTTGGGCGTCGCCCGCAGGCAATAAAACTGTGTGCCGACCGGCTGGCCGACCAGCACGTCGGTCCACGGCTGCCCCAGCGGCATGACCAGCATGATCGGCGTCGCCCCGTCCAGCAGCGCCAGCATGAACCGCAGCCACGCCAGCGCGTTCTCCTCCGGGTTCTCGCTGAGCGCCGGCACGCGGATCTGCTGCGGCCGAACCTCCATCAACCGCGACCGCCCCGCCGGCGACGCCGTCCCCAGCCGCGTCTTGCCACCGGCCCCGTGCGCCAGGAACGGCGCCATTTCACGCTCGATCTGGTACAGGATCCGCGCCGGCCCCTCCGGCTGCCCCGCAAACGCCGGGCTTGCCGCCGCCGACGCGATCGCCGACGCCGGCACGCTCAGATCCGGAACGTCCGGCCCGTCGCCCGACCCCAGCGCCGTCCGCAGTTCGGATCGCACGCCGTCGAGCACCGCGAGCACATCCTGCGCTGTCTGCCCGTCGCGGCAGGCCCGTTCCGCCCGCTCCAGCACCGGCAGCACCCGCCGCAGCGCCCGCTCCACCCCCACGCCCCGGACCTGCACGCACACGACCATCGGGTACTTCGTGCGCCCCTTCCCGTCGCGGCTGGACCACATCCGCGCCACGACCAGGTCCTCCCCCGTCCGCCACACGATCACGTGGGCGAACCCCTCCAGACGCTGCGACTCGTGCAGTTTCTCCCACCCCCCCGAGTCGATCGTCGCGCCGATCCCCTCGACGTACAGCACGCGTTTGAGAAACACCAGCCGGTCCGTCTCCAGGCCGATGTCATCGATGTGGTCGTTCCACCCCGGGTGCTTGCCGAACACGGCGACGTACACGCCCGGCGCATCCCCCGATGCGCCGGCCTGCCCGCCCCCGAGGATTCGTTGCAGCAGCGACTTAATGGCTTCGTCTCCTCATGCGGCGCAGCCCGGCGCCGCAATCACGGGCGGGAACCTCAGTCGGGCCATTCCTCCATCGTGGGCAGCGGACGGTCGAACTCCAGTTTCAGCCACAGCGACAGCTTGATCTCCTGCCCGCCGGCGTTGTACGGCACCACCACCTCCGCCGCCCACGTCTTCGTGTCTCCCGGCGTGACCGGCTTCGCGTCGTACTGGTGCAGCAACTGCAGCGCCCCCCACGGACCGTCGAATGTCAGCGTCGCATCCGGCCGGTCGGCCGCGGCCGCCGCCGAGTAGAAGCACATCCGCACCGCCTCCCCCGCGTAGGCCACCGGCACCGGCGCCTGCCCGGGCCCCGGACGAGACCGCAGCCGCGGCGAGCACGGCGCCTGCCCCTGCACGATGTCCATGTTCGGGAACAACTCTTCCAGCGCCCGCATCCCCTTCTCGGGCGCCCGGTCGGTCAGGATGTGCACGCGGCACTGCAGCACGTCCTTCTCCGTCCGCGGCAGCGCCGACAGCACGCGGTCCACTCGCGCGATCCACGCCCGGTCGGTGTCGTTCAGCAGCGCCAGGCCCATCAGCCGGTCCATCGCCGCGTTGAACTTCTCGCTCCCCGTCGGCCGCGCCACCGTGCCGCCCGCCCCGGCGCCCCCCGTCGCCTCACCGGCACGCACCTTCTCAACCGAGCCCTGGGCGGCCAGCACTTCCGCGACCGTCATCTGCGTCCGGTCGTCCTTCAGCCGGCGCAGCGGGAACCGCGCCGTCCGCTTCAACTCATCCAGGGATGCGCGGGCATCCTGCTCCGCCGCCACCGCCAGCGCCAGCAGCGCCTTGTACGACAGGTCCTCCCAGAACCGCAGCACCAGGTCGCCCGACCCGCCCATGCTCGGCGGCCCCTCGAAGATCGCGTAGTCCCGCTGGAACTCCCCTTTGCGCACCGCGTCCAGCACGACCTTCCGCGCGTCGATCACGCGCTGGTACGCCCCCAGCGTCCGCCACGAGTTGAGCACACGATCGCACGTCTGCGCGAAGATCGCCTCGTTCCCGAGCGTCTTGGCCGCCGTGTCGGCCATCTGCCGCAGCACGACCGACTTCTCCGCCGGGATCGCTTCAGCCGTCTCCGACGCCGCCTGCTGCATCGCCGCCGCGATGTCGCGCAGCCCGCGGTTGAACACGAACCCCTGCGTGATCTGGGCCAACTGGCTCGACATGTCCGTCCACGTCGTCTCAACCACGCGCAGGTCGTGCAACTGCTCCTCCGTCCAGTACCGCAGGAACCGGTCCTGGTACTCCTCCGCGGCCTGGCGCACCGGCGCAAACCGCGGCCGCAGTTCCGCCGCGCGGAACACCCCGGCCGTGGCGTCGTCCGGCCCCAGCGCCTGGCCCACCAGTTTCGCATCGCTCAGGATCGCCGCCGCAATCGTCGGGTGGAACCGCGGATCGAACTCCGCCTTTGTCGCCCCCACCGTCAGCGGGATCGACGGGCGCAACTGCGACAACTGACGCTCGCGCGCGACCTGCCCGGCCCGCTCTGCAAGCGCCTCCCCCGACCCCGGCACCGCGCCGAGGAATCGCTCCACCAGCGCCGTCCGCCGCTGCTTGCCCGCCAGCGTCAGCACGTAGCGGCACAACTGCTCCGCGTCGGCGATCCGCTCGTTGGTCTCCGCCGCCCCCGGCGCGCCCTGCGGCAGACGCACGAGCCGCGCCTTGCACACCCCCTCCGCCTCCGTCAGGTCGCGGCTCACGCTCTCCAGCCGCGGCCGGTACTGCCCAAGTTCCACCCCCTGCCCCACGTCGTCCTTCCACAGTTCCGCATCAACCGCCGCGTACGCCTCCACGCGTGCGCGGAACCCGGGCGTTCCCGACGCGGACTTGTCGAGCATCATCGCGTCCAACTTCGCCAACTGCGCCTTCAGTTCCGCGCCTTTGGCGTCGTCCGCCATCAGTTTGTCAAGGCCGCTCTGCAGCGTCTGGCACAGATCGCGCAGCGCCTGTGCCTTGGCGCCCCCGGGCGGATCCTTCTGTCCCTCGACGGGCTTGACCGCGTCGAGTTCCGCCAGCACGACCTCGTACGCCTCCTTCGCCCGGTCGCGGAACCGGCGCAACTCCTCCTCGTGCGCCCGCACCAGCGAGCGGTCCGCCAGCACCGCGTAGTCCTGCTCGACGCGGGCCGCCGCCTCGCGCACCTTCGCGTACCGCGTGCGCCACGCATCCACCGCGCGCCCATAGTCCGCCGCGCTGAACTCCGTGTCGATCCGCAGCAGTTCGGTCTCGGCGTCCGCCAGCGCCCCCAGCGCCTCGACGAGCCGGTTCACCGCGGCCAGCGACCCCGGCGTCGGCCCCCCCGCCGCCCACGCGGCGTTGAACTGCGCTGCGCCCTGAGCGACGGCGTCGCCCAGCGGCCACACCGCCGCCGGCGGCAACTTGGCGCCGCCTTCCTTCGAATACAGCCAGTCGATCACCCCCTGCAGCGCCGACACGTCCTTCGAGGCGTTCTGCGGCAGCGAGTCGTTCCCCATCGTCGCGTACGCCAGCAGGGGCGCGATCCGCACGGCCTCCTCCGGCTGCTCCTCCAGCACCCGCGCCACGTGCAGCCGCAGGAGTTGCTGGAACGCCGCGCTGGCCTGCTCGGACCACCGGTGCGCCTTCGCATCAGCCCGCACGCGCGTCAGCGCCGCGTCCACCAGCGGGCGGACCACGCTCGCTTCGATCAGCACGCGCGCCGCATCACGGCGCTCCGACCGGAGCAGGTCGCCCGCGATGTCCCCCGTCACCGCCGCCACCGGCCGGAACACCCACGGCACCGGCACCGGCCGCTCCGCCGCGGCGCGGACCTGTTCCGGGAACCGCGCGATCCGCGTCGCGTCCTCGTCGACGTCGAGCTTCTCGAATGCCTTGAGCGATCCGCGGTACTTGAAGTCCTCGTCCTGCGGCAGTTCGCGGAAGATGATCGACCGGAAGTAGTCCTCCGAGCCGTCCACGAAGTTCTCCCCCGCGTCGGCCATGTACACGTCGCGCGTCTGCACCCAGAAGTCCTTGGGCGCCACCACCGCCGACTTCAGCCCGCTGTACCCCAGGTAGGTGAACCCGGTCAGCGCCACCGCCCCGACCGCCGCGGTCCCCATCACAAGCATCTGCCGCTGACGCTGCTGCGCCTTGGTGTTGGTCGCACGCGTGACCAGCCCCTTCTCGCGGAAGACCTTGTGGATGAACAGGTCGCGCAGGAAGTACGCGCGGTCCCGCTCCCACACGCGCCCCTCGGGCAGGCTCTCCACCGGCAGCCCCAGCGCCTCGGCCAGGTCCGCGTCCAGCGCCGAGCCCTCGCGCATCGAGCTGGTGAAGTAGATCCCGCGAAGGAAGAGCGGCTTGGCCGACCACGCCCCCGCGACGAAGATCATCTCCAGGTACCGCCGCAGCCGCGGAGCCAGCTTCTGCAGGCTCTCCGGGAACGCAAACAGCGCGTCCACCTGGTCCGTCCGCCGCGCCGTCGGGTCCTCCGTGTGCACCGGGTCGTACATCAGCCCGTAGCGCCGGCGCATGATCCGCTTGGCCACCGTCTCCAGGTGCTTGTCCACCAGTTCCGGGTTGAACGGCTCGTCCAGCGGTGAGGGGTTCGTCCATCCCAGAATCTGGTGCTGCAGTTGCGGGTCCTTCAGGTCGTCGAAGAACTCGCGGAACCCGTTGATCAGGTCGCACTTGGTGATCACCACGAAGACCGGGAACCGCACACCCAGCGCACGCTGGATCTGGTCCAGTTGCTGCGCGATCTTCCCGCCCTTGCGCTCGATCGCGTCCGCCGTGTCGCGGATCAGGCTCTCCGCCGGGATCACCAGCAACATGCCGTTGATCGGGCAGTTCGGACGCGTCTTCTTCAGGAGCTTGAGGAACTCCTGCCACTCGTTGGTGGTCCCCGGCTCGACCTCCTCGAACATGAGCCGGCCCGCGGTGTCCAGAATCACCGCGTGGTTCGTGAACCACCAGTTCATGTTGATGGTGCCGCCCGCCCCCTGCAGTTGGTCCTGAAGCCCCGGCGGGAAGCCCACGTTGCAGTGCCGGATCGCCTCGGTCTTCCCCGACCCCGGCTCACCCACCAGCAGGTACCACGGCAGGCTGTACAGGTTCTTCCCCGCCGCCCGGAACTTCTCGATCCCGTTCTCGAAGTTCTTGCGCAGGTCATCCAGGCGTGCGCGACGCGCCGGGTCGGAGATCGCCTGCGGCGCCATCGCCCCGCTGCCGGCCAGCGCGCGAGCCATCGGCTCGCTCTTGCGCTTGGCCATGATCTTGAGCACCTGCCGGTACCCCAGCAGCATCAGCGCGACGATGGCGATGCCCACCAGCACCACCACCATCGACATGCCGCTGAACAGCGACGCCGCCCCCACCAGCACCGCCAAAGTGCCCAGCGCGGCGCCCGCCTTCGCGGGCAGCGGCAGCGACCGGAGACTGTTCAAGAACTGTTCCATCATCCGCCCTCCCGGCCGGGCCGACCCTGGCCCGCCCGTCTCCCCTCACCGGCGTCGACCCGGCTCGGGGCGTCCTCCTGGACGATCTGCTCCACCGCGCGCCGCAGCTCGCGCCGGCTCTGGAAGTACAGCGTCACGTTCGCCGCGAACATCACGATGATCAGCCCCACCACCGCGATCCCCACCCCCACCAGCCGCTGCCCGGGAGGCGCGACCAGGTCCGCCGTGTTCACGTGCTCGTACGCCTCGGGCGTGACCTTCGCGTTGGGGTCCGAGTCCATCAGCCCCCGGATCCGCGGCGCGATCTCCATCATCTTCTTCCGCAGGTACTCCGGCTGCCCCGTGTACCACCCCGTGAACCCCAGCCCGATGCACGTGTAGTAGATCGCCAGCCGCTCCGCCGCCGCCTCGCCGCTCTCGCGAAGTTCCTCGTCCAGCAGGTCGAAGAACTTCTCGTCCCCCGCCAGTTCGTTCCGCTCGTGCGCCAGGTCCTGCCACTCCCGCGCCAGCGCCCCCCCGCACTCCTTCACCATGAAGTCAACGAAGAACATCAGCGGCAGTTCGACGCGCTCATACTGAACCGCCAGCCCGCGGTCGCTCCCCGCCCGCGACTTCATGTCAGCGAACAGCTGCTTGATCTCCGCTCGCACTTGCCCCGGCTCCGCGCGCACGCCTTTGCGCGCCGAGCGGTTCAACCGGCAGATGTACTGGAACAGCGGCTCGCACAGTTCCGGAAGATTCATCGTCGACTCCGAAGACGCCGGGCCTCGGCGCCGGCGCCCGGTGCGGCGGCCGCGCCAGGCTCCGGTACCCGATCCCCAGTCCCTTCCTAATCAGGCAGCGTCATGTACAGCGTCAGCGCGAAGTCCGAGTTCTCGATGTCCGGCCATCGCGCCGCAAGCTGCTTCTCCTCCTTGATCCGCTCCCACATCCTCGCGCTGTCCGACCGCATCAGCCGGAAGTAACTCAGCCCCGTCTGCGACGGCAGTTCCAGCGGCGGCGTCCGCTCGCTCTCGAGCTTCACGCCGAAGATGTTCCGCATGACCATCGACTTGGCCATGAGCTTGAACTCGTCCGCGTTCTCCACCTGCCGCTGCACCGCCCGCGGGTCCTGCCGCGACTTGACCCCCAGGAAGTACTCCGTCGGCTGCGTCAGGTGCTCGTCCGTCAACTCCGCCACGTGGATCGGGCCGTCCTTCACGAAGTTCACGTGCATGAACCGCGCCGCCACCGACCCGCGCAGCAGGCTCCGGATCTTCCCCGACAACTCGTTGAACGCGATCGCCGGGTTGTCATGGTCGTACCGCGCTGCCTCAAACTGATCCCGGTCCGGGTGCAGCGCCGCCAGTTCTCCCAGCAACTCCCGCAGCTCCAGGTACACCTCGAACGGCGTCACCCCCGGCGCCGCCACCATCGACGGCAGCCGCCCCGCGAACCGGTTCAGCGTCGTCAGCCGCAGCATCTGCTCGAACTGCACCCCGCGCATCGTGTCGATGCTGAACCCCCCGCGCGTCATCTGCAGAACGAGTTCCTTGCGGCTGGCCTCGATCTGGTTCGCAAGGTCCCGCAGCAGTTCCCGCAGCGTCGGCGACCCCGACAGCACCAGGCACGCCGGCACGAACGCCGGGTCCTGCTTCGGCAGCCCCACGTCCTGCCCCGCGCCGTGCCCGATCCGCAGCAGCGGCAGCGTCTCCATGTCCGTCCGGTCGTCGCTGTCGAGCATCAGCCTCGCGTTGATCTTGCGCACGAGCACCGGACGCGGGTTCTCCCCCGTGTTCTCGTCGGTCCGCTCCGTCTCCACCACCCGGTACAGCCGCTTGACGCGGTAGTCCGCCTCCTGCCCCTGCCCCGGCTCGATCGCGTTCCCGCGGCTGGGGTACCACACCGGCACCCCAAGGTGCACCGTGAACCCCGCCGTGCTCGACTCCAGCGCCGCCTTGATGTCCAGCGCCGGCAGGTCCGCGTTGTCCGGGAAGTTCACCTCAAGCCCGCTGGGCATGACCACCCGGAGCTTGTCGAACCGCACCAGCATGTTCTCCAGCGCATCGGCGCTCAGCCTCGCCTCGACCACCCCGTACGGGTATGCCATCCGCAGCCGGCGCTCAGACGCGATCGCCTCGAGCACTCCCCGCTGCATCGTCTGCAGATGGTGCGGCTGAAGGAACAGACCCTCGTGCCAGTGAACATGCCCGTTCAGACCCATGCGACCATACCCGCTCTCCACCCGCCGCCCACGATCCCTCAGTCTTATGTCAGCCGCACGCCGCCGACCGCACGCCCGTTATCTCCCCGGCCCCTTGATCAGGCTCTCCGCGAACGCCGCGATCGCCTGCTGGAACTCCGCCTCGATGCTCGCCGCGTCCATCGGCCCGGCCAGTTCCTTGTACTTCTCCCAGCACCGCGCCTCGACGCTCTGCATGAACTTCCCCGGCGTCATCTTCGCCAGCGCCTCGATCGCCCCCGGGCTCAGCCGGTCCGAGTGCCGCTGCGCAAACGTCCGCCCCGCCTGGCTCACCGCCGAGATCAGCGCAGCCGTCAACTTCCGGAGTTGCTCCAGTTCCTGCTTCACCTGCTGCTTGCCGATCTCCGGGTCCCCCGCCGTGTACCGCCCCATCGTCCGCGGCAGCGGCGCCGGCCGCTTGATCGTCGCCTTGGGCGAGAGCATCCGCCACGTGTTCCACACGACCTGGTCCAGGCTCCCCAGCACCTCCGCCATCAGCGCGGCCAGTTCCACCGCCCGGTCCGCCCCCGGCCGCTGCTGACCGCTCATTTGCAACTTCACCGCCAGTTCGTCCAGCGCCTCCTGCGCCACGCCCCCCGCTGTCGGCGCCGGCGCCAGCCCCGCCCGCTGCAGCGCCCCCACCACCCCCTGCCGCTGCTCCTCGGTCAGTTCCTTCGCCACCTCAATCAGCCGCGTCACGAGGAACCCCGCGTCGCGCAGTTCCTTCATGTCCTCGGCCGACTTCACCGGCGTCCCCGCATCCGCCGCCCCATCGGCCGCCGGCGGCCCCACTTCAACCGCGTCCCACGCCGGGAACCGTTCCCGCAGTTCCTCCAGGAACGCCGCCCGCTGCTCCGGGATGATCGTGGCCAGCGCCCGCTCGATCTCCTCGCGCAGCTGGTCCTTCCGCGTGCCCGGCGAATCGTCGGCGAACTCCATCTGCACGATCCGCAGACGGTTCGCCGTCGCCGCCACCTTCCTGGAGAGTTCGTTCGCGTCGCTCACGGTCAGCACCCCGGCGCATCACCGCCGCGTGTTTCCCGCCCCGCTCCCGCTTTCCCTCCCGGTGCCCCCCGGCGCGCGTGGTGCCGACGCCGATTATAGGGCAAACCGCCCCCCCCTTGCGCGCCGCACCGCGGGCGCTGCTCGCCCGTGCATCGCATTTTCCGGCCCCGCGGCTGCACTTTCCGTCTGGACCGATTGGGTCGCCCGCGACGGACGTGTGGGCGCCGAGCACCCGCGCCCCCCTCCACACCCCCCCGTCCCTTCAGACCAGCCCCGCGCCTTTCGATCCACACGGTACGCCGCCGCGACCGCGGCGCCGACCGGAGCCACCCCGATGAAGCGCGCCACCCCATTTGTTCTCGGCATCGCTACCGCCGCCACCGTACTCGGCACGGGGTGCACGGCATCCTCCTCGCAACAGCGCGCCGCCGCCCCCGCGATCCCCGCCCAGCCCGTTCGCATTACCTCTCTGGCCGCCTGCGACTCCCTCGGCAGCCTCGTCTTCGCCAGCGACGTCGCCCTCGGCCCGACGATCGACGGCACGCGGCCCGTCTACGCCGAAGTCCCCACCCGCTGACCCGCGCCACCGCG
>Ga0180217_1000288_pt1 | contig 92295 bp, 37 predicted proteins | sample eDN3rd37CBELigOP_FD_128521 | JGI IMG/M metagenome (GOLD analysis project Ga0180217, IMG submission 128521) | Enriched Organic Plus compost microbial communities from Emeryville, California, USA - eDNA 3rd pass 37_C BE-Lig OP (version 2) (version 2) ...
CCAGCCTGAGCATCCTCAGACAGTCGCGCTAACACGGGAAGGACAGCGTGCGCCAATGTCCTCCTCCACCACCTCCTCATCGTCCATCCGATCACACGAGGAGACAGACGAGGAGGGGGAGGGAGGGTGGGGGGGGGGGGGGGGGGGGGGTGGGGGGGGGGGGGGGGGGGGGGGGGTTGTTCACGAAGCGCTCTCGCCTGGCTAAGATACGATGCAGGATGATAGAATGCACTATGGTATTTCACTCTACGGCCAGGTAAGTCTTCACATCTAGCATGCATCTCGTCAAACGCATTATTTGCTTTATTATCAGACAGAATGGTTCCTACTGGCTGAGAACGAACCGGAGACAGGGCGATCGAGCCACACCATCGAGATAGTATGGACGAGATTAGCTACACGAGATCAACTCAACACATATTGCAACGACTTTACTGGTACCAGCCCTTGCGTCCAGGCTCCAGGCTCACGTGCCGTCTCATGGTCCGTGGCACGAGAGGTTTCCCAGGATGTCGCGCCTCTTCCGGTGATGATGGCCTCTTGCGGGGGATATAGTACAATGCGCTGGGCTGGTGTTTTCCTGTCAGAAAGACACTGCCGTGGCTTTAATGGGACACAAACACTAATGGAGGATTAGAGCCGCTCGTTGCGCCTCAGAATAGAACGGGGTTCGTTCGGAAGGGTCCAGCCTGAGTTGAAGGGCAGCGTGATTGCTGCGCTTCTGACAGCACCCATGGTGTTACTAGGATCGAATGAAGAAGCTTTCTGTACCAAGCTCATCTGCGCGCCTGCTGAATCGCTATCCTGGCTGCGCACGACCTGCCTGCATTTCGAGCGGAATATACAACGACTGTGGAAAGTACAATGAGTCGACATTGCTCTCAGATGCCTTCGAGTAACGCCTTGCGCAACATATGGATGCCAACTTAGCGCAGAGCCATGGCATGGTGCTCGATGAACCCGGCTGCATGCCCATCTCAAACACCTCTGGCGAAACGGGCACGTCGTCGAGGTCTTGCCATTCACGTCCGATGTCCTGGCTCGTGGCTCTATCCAGTCGTGCTCTCTGACCGAAGTAGTCAAATGGACTGCGTGCCTCTCGCGACTCCATGATGACTTTTGTGGTTCTGTCGTCACGCAACCAATCAGGTCACCGATTTGTCACCAGCCTTCTAGTGAGTTAGACGGGTACTACTTTGTGCTCAACGAACAAAAGCAGTTTGTCTGAGGGTACTACTGACTAACACCGCCAAGTGCAGAGCTACTCCTGAGCAGCCTGTCAGCCAGCCAGCCAATCAGCCAGCCAGCCAACCAGCCAGCCACCCAGCGAGCACCTAAGCCACAAGACCTAACAGTGTCAGGCGGAAACTTCTCACCTTCTTAGGTGATATGGAGCAGCCTCACCTGGCTGGTATGTTCTTGTCAGCACACTTAATTGGTTCACTCACCTTGAACCCGTTGCGACGGCTTCGTGCGTGTGTGTGCAACGCCTCTCTATCTCGAGTGTTAGTGAGGGGATTCTGAAGGAAGATAAGCTGGTACTCCCACCGCTTCCGAAAGGCGATGTAAGCGGCGCGACTAAATGAGATTGGGATTTGAATACACATTGTACAGGTCAGAGCTGCCGGCATAACTAGGATTGTCCCAAATCAGGCCCGAGACACGAGAGTGCACAAAAACTCGCGAGCTCACGAGTATTTCGAGGTGAATCTGAGTGACTGTGGCGTAGTGTGGGGGTCGCTGCGTCAAATCAATCGAGTTGTCTCTCACACTAGTATCGAATGGTAACGTCAACAGTAGCGTGCTGCATCAAAACCCCAGGCTTTCAGCACTCGATCCAAGATCCAGATTTTAGTACATCCACAACACTTCATCAGGTGCTGTAGCACTTAGCTAAAACAATAAGGTAAGGTAACGGACCCTGGTTACACGCAGGCATTTCATACGCAGATTGGTCGTGTTTATTATATATTGTCATTCATGCCACGATACAGCCAACCCCGAGGTTCCCACGAGCCTGCTGGCTAAGCAACAAACGTCAGTCAATATATATATTTGCGATGTTGGATATCCGACCTTGAGACAGGTTACTCGGATGCCGAGTACCCCTCCAACGTATCGGTTCTAACGCTTAGCGCGGTTCGCGCTCGCTGAGTTACCAGAGCGCAACTTTTGAAGCCTCTGTTGCCACCTCTGCTGTTCTTCTAAGTTGGCGGCTACACCATGCCCATTTGAATACGCCTCAATGAGTTGTTCAATGCTCTCGGACACATTCTGAAGTGCAGCACGATAGGTCCAGCGGAAAGCTTCGGTTAGTTTCTCCTCTGACTTATAGTGTCTGGCGAGGTAGGCTTGGGCTTCTGCATAACCATCCTGAGCCGCTTTCATAATCCACCTAAAGGACTCACTGCCCTCGTCGAGCGATTTGCCATCCTCGGCGAGGCGCTTGCCATACTCGAATTGGGCTTGTACCGAGCCCAATTCGGCAGCCGTTTTATACCACTGCATCGCAAGTTCTTTGTTGACCTCCGTGCCAATACCCTGCTCATAGCATCGTGCCAAACCGAAGCTTGACGCGGGGCAGTGCAGCTGGGCACCATCTCGGTAGTACGTGAAGGCCTGTTCCTTGGATGGGGGAACTAGCTTTCCCTTCTCGTACATACTTCCCAGAATGTAATAGTTTGAAAGGCAGCCTCCCTCAATGCTTTCGTTGAAGAGCTGCATTGCCCTAGGAAGATCTTTCTTAGCACCGCATTGACCTACGCTATGGTTGCGACCCATGATGTGCGCACTGACTGGGCAACCAAGCGCGTATGCCCTTTGATAGAGTGCTGCTGCAGAGGCATTGTCACCTTCAAGAGTAAAACACATGCCTAGGGCAGTAAACGCACGTGGATAACCTTTCGAGGCGCACTGCAGGTACAGCTCACGGCCCTTTTGAGCGTTATACGTCGTGGTGCCAGTTGTCACATACGAGCGTGCTAGGCAACACAAGCAAGCAACATTACCGAGCTCGGCCCCCTTCTTGAAGAAGTACTGCGCCTTGGCTTCATCCTTAGGGATCAGCAAGGCGTTGCGCCTCATGGTAATATCGAACTCATAGCTCGCACCAACAAAGTAGCATGCCTGCGAATCCCCGGCTTCGGCCTTCTCGATAGCGTACTCGAGTACTTTCTCCGTCGGAATCCCGGCTGGGATTGTGAACTTCGTATACGATTCAAGTTTCTCACGGGGCTCGAACTCACGTTTCTCTGCAAGTTGCAAGTACTTAATGGTGGCATTACCGTGTCCTTGTTGTGCAGCAAGGAGATACAGCTCATACGCACGACTTTCGTTGACTTCAACTCCAAATTGACCAGTGGCTAGTGCCTCTGCAAGCATGTACTGACATGCCGCGTTGCCTAACTTCACGCCTTTCTCAAGGAGTTGCAAGATACGCTGATTGTCTTGGAGGATGTCCGATTGACCAGTTGAGTACACCTTCGCTAGGTGATACGCGGCCTGGCCATTGCCCATTTCCAGAGCAGCTTGGTACTTTGAAACCGCTTGGCTGATATTGGGCTGAGCGCCGTATTCGTAACAAAGACCAAGGGTTAGCACCGCCCACGAGTCCTGCTGTTGTTCACCGAAGACGCACTGGTCAAAGACGTTGCCAGGGATAGAGTCTCGGGGGGGCGGCTGGTTTAACACCTTCTGGTACTGGAGATAACCTGCTGCTCCAATGCATGCGGGATCATAATAGGTTGCACCTTTGATGAAATATTCAAGCGCCTGCGGTCGCGCAGCCATCGACACACGGATCTCTGGGTACCCAAACAACGACGGGTCATTGAGATAGAACTTGCCAAGCAAGTAGTAAGCCCTTGGGAATCCGTTTTCAGCCGCTTGCCGCAGCCAGTCGAGCGCTTCGTTTGTATAAATCGAGCTAGAAGTTCCACCTCCGTACGCTAACGCAAACTCCACTAAGTGGTGGGCAGAGATCGAACGCTGGGTTTGCTTGAGCTTACTCACATAGTAATGGATCTTTTCGCGATCGATTTGGTTCAGTTGCAAGTCGATCTCACACCCTAAGGCATTGCCTGCACCTGCATAGTTCAATGCTAGCGTGAGGCATGCATCTGGGTACAAGCCCTCTGCAGACTTTTCAAGCAGCTCAAGGATCGCGCCAACCAAACTGGGCAGGGTTCGTCGGCTTGCAGATTCATAGAGCTGCAAAGCCTGAATGTACATTCCTTCCGGTGAATTAGGTGCAGGGTCTTTATATTCGACCTGTTGCAGCCTGGTTTGAGCTTTGTCGTAATTATGGTCCGCAGAGCGCCTCAACAACTTGATGGCCATTCGAGGGCTCTGAATCACAGCCTCGCCATCGAGGTACGCAAGAGCAAGATGGTACATGCTTTGAGAGTAGTCTTGCAAGGCGCTCTTCATAAAGTTATAAATTCCAAGCGCCCTACTCTTGGGTACGAAAATGGCATTGAAATACATACGTGCGAGGTTGTTTTCACCAATGGGACTTCCAAGGCGAGCGGAGCGCATGTACAGCTCAAATGCCTTCTGCATATTGGATGTCACTCCAAAGCCATTTTCATAACATGTTCCAAGTCCGTTAATCGCACGGGCGTGGCCACGCTTCGCAGCAGCCTCATAGTGCCTGAATGCTTTTGTGGAATCTTGGTGAACACCCCAGCCATAATTGTACGAACGCGCAAGCGCGCACTCGCAGTCCAAATCGCCCTTGGCAGTACCTGCGCTGAAACACTCGAACGCCTTGGTGCGGTTCTCAGGAAGGCTTACCTCAGGCTGGCCGAAACCAGGAAGATCCCTAAGATAAGCCTTACCGAGGATGAAGTACGCCTGGGCGATACCGGCATTGGCTGCCTTCCAAAGCAAGCTTTCAGCATAAGATGGAGGAGTGCCTCGGATTGATGCCATAAGCATTAGGAACTGCAAGTAGGGAGGAATACCGCCCTGTTTGCTAGCCATGGCGCAAAATTCATCGGCCTTCGCGTGGTTCAGGGGCAGGGAAACTTTCACCTTGGTGTGATAGTCAACATGACCGTATGCACAACTCAAATCGATACATGCATCGTAAAGTCCTGCGGTTCCTGCGCGGGTCAAGTATTCTAGGATCTCCTTCTCAGCCTCATCGCTGCTCTGCGCGTCAGAAGTAGGCACAGCGGTCATCGCGTCAGTCGCATCCTTCGAATCCGTGGAATCATTTCCCTTGGAGCGTAATTGAGAAAGTAAGTAAGCAGTTTTCATCCAGCCGAGCGGGTTGTTGATCCCTTTGGCGACCTTCAGAGCCGTTTGGTGATCCTCTCGTCGCTTCAGAATTTCGATGCATCGAAGGGACGCTAACGTCTTGAGAACAGTTGCATCACGAGGCGTCTCCGTTGCTTCGTCAACGTGCATCACCTGCTGGTAGAGCGAAAGAGCATGATCTAAGTCCGGCTTCTGCGCAAGAACGCAGCCGTTCAAATAACAGTCGCCCTCAACGAGTTGTGCATAATCGTCTTTAGCTTCAAGCGCCTCTTGTAACAGTGCAGTCGCTTTCTGGGCAAGGCTTGTAGAGTTGCTAGTCGCCAGCACCTTGATATAGCACTCAGCGAGCACTGCCTTGGCACGTGTAAAAGAGTTCGCAAGAGCTCTCATCCGGGCAGTAGCCTTTGCAACGTTTGGTTGAGTGCCGACTCCATTGAGTTCGCAGATGGAAACAATGTATGCGGTGTAGTTGTCGAACTCTTGGATGGAGCTCAGCGTGTGGTAAGCATTGATCACGTTGACACCGGCTGAGCTCGTTCCAAACACATCCGCAACGATCTGATCAACTGTGGCATTGTAGTGGCCATAAAGATTGGCACATACGGTCGCTGCATGCGATTCCGATGAGCTCGTACCCGCGCTCGCGAGGAGCTTGGCATAGTGCTCCTGAGCCTTTCGATAGTCTCGAGCCCATTCGGAGACGGTACTTCTTGTCCCATCGTTCATTGCATCTTGCTGCTCACTTCTACTCCAGCTACTATTCCCACTGGTTGGCAAGGCAGTTCGGTAGCTTCCATAGGCATGCATCGACTTCGAGAACTCGGTCCGACCAGGCAGACCACCATTGCCACTTTCAAGTAGGCGAGGGAGCTTGCTCACCTGTTGGGTGTTGGCTGCCATGACGACACACTACAGGCACACCAGCAGCGCGTAAGCACAGTGCAATGGGGATAGAGGTTCGGGGTGGGGGGTAGAGGATGCAAGTGAGTCCAAACTTACACCGAGACACTTAGGGCGACGGACGAACGATGCATCCTACCGTACAGCGCCACCACTCACAAATGAGACACACCTCACTCGAGCATACCCAGTGATTATGACCTGGCCTCTCTGCCGCGAACGATCACTCGAGCGTGCATATACCCACTAACCCGGTTCACTGGGAGGATCGGCGAGGGCGGGCCTGGGCTGCCGAAGCCTCTTACCTGCATGAAATGGTCAGGAGGTAGCAATACTGACATGTATATCCCTGGGCCAGTATGCCCTAAGAGTGAGAGGCGTCGACTCGAGGGGCGAGCTCGCAACATGTACCCGGAAGACGACTCTCGCCCCCACAAAGTAGATTAATATCTTGGTGTGTGCTAGTGTGTAGTCCGTGCATGATAATGAGACCTGTTTAAACCTGTGCATACACAAGTTCTGAAGCCCCTTCTGCGAGATCCTTGTGAATGCTCATACTCCACTACGAGATCGACCCCCCCGAATCTAGCTCTGAGCATCGCTCGAATCTGTGTCTCCACCACAATCCAGGGCCGCACTCGCAGCATGTTGCGAGCGCGCAGGCAGATGGAAAGGATGGAAATCCAGGCCAGGACGGATAACTATCTCCAACAACATGCTGCACACTGATACTGCGGTGTGGATTTCACATGAAAGCCTCAGATCTACTGACTGCAACTCGTTCACATTGAGTGCTGTCCCCGTGAAATTCTCCCTGCGATGTGATTTTCAGGCGCACACCGAGTCCATACCGAGAAATGTACAGGATTGGAAAAACCGATGTTGGAGTGAGCTCAGAAAGGCGCTCTCGAGGGTGGGATCTGCATAGTGAACCTGCGTGATTGCAGTGATACTGCGCTATGATATACCCTGTATGATGAAGTGAAGATACAACTCATGCTCCCGCATCACAACCTCGTCTTAATATCCAGATCGACCCGTTTCGTCTCGACTGAACATGCTTCTCCGACGAACTCTGCTCGTGGGATGCATCCTCCTGGGCTGCCTGGCTGCACTCAGCATGGCAGTCGTCCATGAAAACAGCTTTACAGACATTAAGAATGATAAGCGTCAGTCCGTTGTCGTCTTCTATTACTCATCCAATCCCGAGCACATGCAGAAGCTCGAGGTACGTGCTTACTAAGGATGCTACCCTTAGGTCACGTGGTGTGGTAAGAAGGTCGTACAGCTTTGTTTTCACCATGCATCTCTTCCCACGACACTGGTGTGCAATTATTTCAACTGTATCATACGCTCCGCCACCCTGCTTCATTAACATCTAGATCATCCGCCAAGTTTCCGACAAAGTCAGCAACGAACTCCCTCAGCTCACCTTCCAATCCTGCGACGGTGATCTAGAGGTCAACAAGGCCGAGTACAAGGATGCCGGCTTCAATGGTGGCTTCTACGTCTTTACCCAGATCGATGGCCAGGGTATCGAGAAGTACACTCACGAAGTTTCCGAGGAGATGCTGACAAAGCACCTCCGCAACCTCTTTGCTCCTTACAACACCAGCGATGTCCAAACCTTCGTGGATGAAGACACCTTCTATGAAGAGCTCGACTCAGATCCTTCTGGTCGCCCCATCGTTGTCAAGTTCTTTGAGAACTGGTGCACTCATTGCCGTGCCTTCAAGCGTCCCTTCAACATTGCCGCTACCAAGTTCAAGAACAAGGCGCGCTTCCTCGAGGTTGAGTGCTCCAAGAATGACCTCACTCGCCAGTTCTGCGCCAAGCACGACGCTCGCGCTTTCCCAGTCGTCAAGATCTTCTCACCTGAGGGTAGCGCCAAGTTCGAGCTCGAATCCCGCTCCGTCATCAACGTCGAGAAGTTCATTGACACTTTCATCCAATCGGGCGGCAAGGGTACTGCTCCAGCTCCCTCTCGATCCACCTCGTCTGGTCCTTCGACGTCTGCTTCGAAGCCCCAGCCCTCGCAGAAGGCCCAACAGGCAGTTCCTCGCTCCACCCTCGCCGACACTCCCAACCGTGCCTCCCTCTATGACCAGGCCTCTCTGGTCGAGCGTGTCGCTTCTCTGGAGCGAGCGTTGGAGGCGCTCACCATCCGTCTCGAGAACGTGGAGAAGCGCAAGTAAACAACCAGACGCGCTCAGGGCCTCGCATCGACTTAGATGAGAAAGGTATACTAGCACATTAGTCCATGGCGAGGCTTCTTCCCTCACTCTAGCCTCTCAGTCCGTACTACGTACGCCTCAACACAACATAAATTCAATTGGAACTGTTTCATGCCATCATGATGGTTGTGATGGATTTGATGGGAGTGACCATCGCACCAAACGATCGCACCTCTCAGGTTGAGTTCGCCTGTGTCCCACTCAAGACTGTCTCTGGACCTCCACTTTCCTTACCAGGAAAATCCTGCTTCTCAACAAAGAAAAAACTGAGCTCCGTCTCAGATTTCCACCGAGTCGAAATGGCGACACCCGGTGAGTTTTCATCGTACGTAAACAGCTACTCTGTGTGAAATCTGTCTGCTTTCTTTGTTTGTTTGTCTTCAATACCCATGTACTCCATGGTTTTCACAGAATGCGTCGCCAAACATTTCCTACACCCTCCTGCTCGGACTCTTCTGACTGTTCTTCGTGGTATACTCTGTATACCCCCAATCCCACCCTCTTCCACACAGGGAATTTACAATTGTCTTTCCGAATGAACGCATTGCGCAGATCGTGTACCGCTCCGTGAGCGTTGATGACGAGCTCCGACCCGAGCGAGTTACTCGCAAACTTCAGTGCGAAGGTAACAAGCTTTCATTGTAAGTTCATCACCAGTCACTAGGCGTGAAGACTCGTCTCGCCAGACAGGCTGACAAGTGTTTTATCCTCCTGCAGTGTTATCCCCGCTCATTGCCTATGTCACCTCCAATTCCAATTCCAACTCCAACTCCAACTCCAACTCCAACTCCAACTCCAACTCCAACTCCAACTCCAACTCCAACTCCAACTCCAACTCCAACTCTAGCTCTATCACCGGCTATGACCCGCGACATGTTCGTGTCGCGACTTCCTCGACCCTCGATCAGATCAAGCTCTGCACCAGCACATGTGCCGCATTTAGCAAGTAAGCCTGTATAAGACATCAAGTAAATACACCTGATTATGTATTATAGTTTAACTGTACATTGCTTTTTATGTTTAGACGGTTTCTCCGCGTCTAGTTGTTACTCCTGCAGCGTGGGAGACTTGCGCTCGTCTGATGCCCCGTCATCAGGGTCCTGCCAGTTAGCAAACGCTTCGTCTGCAGCGGCAATGTAAAGCGCGTGGGCCAGGTCCTCGTCGTCGTCGTCCTTGGCTTCCCAGAAATCATCCGCGTCGGCGGATGTCTTTGTCTCAAAGCTGGACCAATGGCCTTCGTCTTTCGTCACCTCGCCATCCACACGGAGAACGGCTTGCAACTTGTTGCGGATATCATACAATGCCATGCTTCGTCGACGAAGTTCCTCCATTTCAGCCTCCCACGCATCGTCATCCGCCAAAGCGCTGTTGGATCCTCGACGATTGTTGGCGTCGCTTTGTAGACTCGTCTCTACGTCCCTCAGCGACTCCACGGTGGTCATTGGCGATGCTACCTCTTGCTGTTGCGGTGAGGTCGGAGTTGCTGAAGCAGTTAAAGGATCGTTCGATGATGCTTGCTGCACCTGCATCGCACGACTCCTCCGGCGTGTGTACAGCTCCAGTCCAGTTTCATCTAAGCTATACTCAACCACATTCTGGAACAATAAAGAGACTAATGCCGCCCCGACTGGCCGGGAACAACTATCAAGCAGACATATTGATGGTGTTAGAGCATGCTTCAAGAAAGTATGTGGAAGTCTAGTAAGGTCATCGAAGGGGCAAGCTGCCCACCACATCGGAACCTCATTACCTCGGTGATCGGTAGTGGGGTTCAACAGCGCATAGAATTCACGAAGCGTGATAGCTAAGAGTCTGGCGCTTGCCTTGCACCTTGAATCTAGTTCTTGAGGACGATCCGCTTTGGAACAGCGAGCAAGGATAACGGAGTCATCTTCTTTTGCGTCCGGACTGTCTCCTAGAATGTTCAGGAAGGAACTTGGGGCAAGAATCGCAAGTGCGTGAGCCCATGTGAAGGTAAAAAGCAGCTTTCCACATCGGTCGATGACCGCGACAATTCCAGGGGCGTTAGACGTTGAAGGTGTCGAAGAGCTGGCATTGATGCTTTGACTTGTCATTTTCCCTTGGCTGGCCAGTGTCTCAAGCGCGGTAATGACAAGGCAATCCGCTAAGACCTTACTAACGGGCTGCACTGCCGAAGCATAATGGTGGCTGCTCTGACTCGTTCGTGTTGAACTCTGCCGTCGCTTGTTATCGAGGCCTTGTGGATCCAAATCAAGGCCTTCAACAAATGGAGTAGGCACGTCGTAGAAGGGGGTGCCTTCTTGCCGTGCTACCACGCGTCCACACTGGAACATGAAGGCGGGCGCAGCGGGGATGTGGACATCGGGCCAGATCCCGCGGGAAATAGAAACAAGAGCACCATACCTTGATACATAGTTGATGTTGATATCACCGGTACGTAAGGGGAGCATCAGACCATCCACCACTGGCTCCACATCTACGGAGAAAATTCTACACATTTCTGCGACAGGTAGGTCTGCTTCACATGGAACAGGATCAAGCAAGCGCGGCTCCAAAGTTGCGAGCGATCCTATCCTTCCTCGAGGTGTTGAACCAGTCTGAGGCTGCACTTGTCGATCTCGCTCCTTTTGTGTGAATCCTAATCGCGGGAAAATTTCCTGAATCGGTAGCATGAGAAGCTTCTTGAGGATACCTTCTGTGTCCTCAACGTAGCGAGGCATGAGTGGGGATCTGAGTTTCAAGAGCTGTTGGTACATACCAACATCACCCGCGACTCTCGTCGCAGTCAATTCGTCATTAGTTGCCTGGAGCGATCGTTCTTCGAAGTCTAACTGTTCCTCGAAATCCGCGAGCTCATTGCGAGCAGCCTGCAACTCGCGTTTGGCTTGGTCAATCTGGCTCTCAGTACTTTCTGCTGAGTGTGCGAACAGCTTGAGATCTTCCTCGCATGTCGCGACACGCTGCTGCAGCGCTTCCAGCTGCGCGAGCCTGTCGCGAGACGAAGAAACCACTTCAAATACCGCACTTCGCGCCTGCGTGAGTACACGAGACGATGCGCTAAGGAAAGACACAAATGCACTGATGAGGTCGAGAGCGTGAAGCGTACCACACAACGAGGTCGGACTGTCGGGTGGGGTGACTGCAACGGTCAGGTGTCCGAATCGATTCGCAGACAGGAGCATCAAGGCTCGTTGTGCAGTGATAATCGGCAATGTGGAACTCACACGAGGCAGCACCTCATGCAGCTGCGCTGCGCGCGTCTCAATGAGTCTCCTACCGACTGCTGTGAAGTTCTTGGCTTCTTGGGCTCTGGTGGAGTAACTTGAGTCTTCGCGTCGCGCTGAAGTCAGCTTGGTGCGTCTTTCTTCAGCACTCGTGGTCATGGGCGCCGAGCTACGGGGGCGGTCGTCAGGCGACAAGCTGATGACCATCTCAATCAAGTCCGCTGGTGAAAGGATGCGGTTGCTCTGTTGCTGTTGTTGCTGCTTTGTGGTCGAGGCTAGGGTTGAAGAGGGTGTAACTGGGGGACTGACAGCAGGTGCCACAACCTGGCGGCTGGTCTGGATCCTCCCGCTTTGTCTCGAGGTGTAGTGCACTAGGCCGGTGATCTGGACCGACTGCGACTGGCCCGGGTCTGGGTTCCCAGGTGTGTGTGTTGACGCCATCGTCTCTCAGTTTAAATTCCACGTTGGTTTTGGAGGGATATGCGCAATATCTGTGGGTTTAACCGGGCGTTACTTCAAAACCAACACTAGCAGAATCTACTGGGTAGGTTATATCGCAGCGCAGGGTGTATCAACCGGCGATATAGCGCTGACGGAAATCAGACTGGAGTTGGAAATTTTGAACGCTTTGGCCTGATCGGGTTAAAATAGAAGAGCAGCAGCACAGCGCTCAGAGGGAGAGGACAGTTCAGGCCTCGGACTGGGTTTCACTCGTCCTTGCGTCTGGGAATTGATTGACTTGGCAGGTTCAGATCTAGCGGCAACCACAATGTCGACAAGGTGACTGGGGCCTCTCCTACACTGCCACCAAGGACTGTTGGTCTTACCGTCGGTCGCCTCACACGCTGACTTCCACTTGAAGGAATATGCTGTTGCTTTACTCGATAAAAGACACAGCGAACTCTCCGGAGGCCTGAGACCCCCTATATGCATACGCCTGCTGTAGGGGACCGGTGTCGATGGGGCTGCGCGTTGAGTCAGCGCTTCGGCTGCAGTATCAGCTGAAATTTTTTCAGCCAGATTTGCGCTAACCGAGGGGTTCTGGTGACTGATTCGGTCGCTCCGAATGCTTGCACGGTTAAAGCCCAACCCCTTACGTATACTGTCCTCGCGCTTGCAACCGCGATTGAACTGATGAGGAGACGTGGCAGATGTAGGGGGGAAACAGAATGTTTCGCTCCACGCGATTCGATTCGCATTGGTTGAGACTCCATTGTATCACGTGCGAGTCTCTCGTATATCCTGCTCTAGTTTGGCTAGCTTTCACGTAAGAGACACAGTAGCAGCTGCAGAGCCTATTACAGCTGTAGCATTCTTTTATGACCCCGCCCCCGGCCTGACAGCGCGATCAAAGCCAGCTCCTTCCTCAGTTTTACATTTTGTGGTGAGCGTTTGTGCCAAATGACTCAATTGTTGCCACACAAGTGAGGAGATCACGGAGGCTGTATCTCGGCTCTTGACGACTATGCGCGCGAGACTACCGGCGCATTGTGTGCATTACTAGATGTTACATCGCTCTGCAACGTATTTCTCAGCAACACAACCCCGTCGTACACCAAATCCAGCTTGTTTCTCAGGAGTATCTTGCCATGACGCAATTTCGATATGAGTGTGGATTTCGCAGGATTCACTGGTTAGAGTCTAGAAATATTGGCTCATGTGTGTATATAATGTCTGCAGCTACTGAATAATCCCGACAATAATGTTACCACATGTGATTAGTCCCAGTTGACTGCATATTCCGCGCCTTGGAGATACACAGATGTAGTGGCGAAGCTGTGTACCTGTGCACATCTCGACACAGCGCGCAGCCCCGTTACATTCACATGTGGATTCAAGCCCTAACTTTCGTGCCATATGCACTCGCTCAACACTCGGATATCACGTGTAGATGTCAAGCCCTGGCAGTTTTAGCCTGAAAGAGGTCATTTGGATTCTTTGGACTGCATGCCGTGATTCATGCAGAGATACGCTCCGTGCCGAGCAAACCAACTACACATACCCTCCCGTGGCGTCAGCCTCAGGTTCTCCCACAGCACCTGCTGAGGGCAAGCCGGCCTCTGCTCCTACAGCATCGGCGGCAGTTGTGTCCGCTCCCGGTGTTTCTACAACGCCTGCAGTCGCCGGCGCTGAATCGAAGTCCGAAGGCACTACTCCAATTCAGCCAGCACCTGTGTCAGAGATGAAGGTGGTTGAACCAGAAGTCAAGGTGACTGAGCCAGCGCCAGAAGTCAAGGCACCCGAACCACGTCGAGCTCGACCTGCAAATCCCGACATTGTGCTGAAGCTCGCCGAGAAACCCATCGCGCAGGACTATACAGCACTCGCTGCACTGGCCAAACAGCTTGGAGCTAATCCTGATTTGGTTGAGGAGTACATCGATATTGTTCTAGCGACTCGTCAAACACCAGAGGTCCCAGAGAAAGACAAGGCTCTCGTGACCGCGGCTGTCAATGCGATCAGTGCACTGAATTTCGCATCACTGTTGGGGGCGATCGAGTTCAGCTTTGCGAATGTCGGCGACTGGAGTCGAGTCCGCGTTCCTGCTGCAAACTTGAACATGGCTGTCTTGACGAGCTGCAACTTTGATGGTGCAGACTTGTCCAACGCATCCATGACTGCGGCGTCCCTGTATGGTAGCAGTTTCCGCGCCGCCAACTTGAGCGGTGTAGCTCTGGGAGAGCTAGCTCGCTTTGCAAAGCCCTATCGTGCAACAATTCATTGTGTTGCATACTCTCCCAATGGTAAGATGGTTGCAGCAACATGGGGCACCAAGATCTGCATTTGGGACGCAGAAACAGGTCAGGAAATCCGTATGGTCGGAGACAAGGAGTGGTACCGCTATATTGCATTCTCTGCAAATAACTTGGGTATCCTTGGAACCTCAAGTACAAGCACGATTAATCTGTATAGCGTTGAAACAGGTGATCGTGACTTCATCTTTGGTCACACTGAGAATGTCACATGTTGTGCCTACTCAAAGGATGACACGTTCTTTGCTACCGGAAGTGAAGACAAAACCGTACGCCTGTGGGATGCACAACATGGACGTCCACTTGGTGAGACTTTCCAGATGATGATGGAGAGATCTTTCGCGCATGAAGCAACCATTAACGTCATAGGACCTCTCGAGTCGAGTGTCACTCGGGTTGCCATATCTCCTGACTCTTCACTCATCGCAGTTGGAACCACGGGCAGAAATGTCACGGTTTGGACTGTTAAAAACCGCAAGCTTAAGTACGACTTGCAAGGCCATACGTCCGCAGCCCGCTACGTTGCATTCTCGCCTGATGGTAAGCTTCTCGCCTCAGGTAGCGATGACAAGACGATCAGACTATGGAGCATGAAGGATGGTCGCTGTGTCGGTGTTTTGAAGGACGAGAGTGTTCGTCACGAACTCAAATCTATTGCATTCTCACCCAATGGTCGAAACATCGCTGCGTCATATGAGAAACAATCAATCCGTATCTGGGACGTCGAGGCCATGAGCATCGAATCCTGCATTGAATCCTATTGCGATGAGGTTCTGTCCATTGCATACTCTCCCGATGGCACGAAGTTAATCTCTTCGGGAGATGACTTCTCAGTCCGCGTTTGGGATGTTTCGCGTCCACGCTGCTTGCCCAAGCTCGACGGGCACCTGGGCCCCATTCATGACCTCGCATTCTCGCCCAACGGAATGCTCCTTGCATCTGCTTGTAAGGATCGCACTATCGGCCTGTGGGACTTCCGCAAGAACAAGCTTATTGGGCGATTATCAGATGACTCTGAGCCTATCATGTGCGTAGCCTTTTCACCTGATGGCCGACTCATTGCGGGCGCGATTGGAGACTATCGTGCCAAGATCTGTGTTTGGGATTTGGCTAGTCGAGACAGCATTTCCGTCATGGGTGGTGATATTCGCACCGTCAACGGCCTCGCTTTCTCTCCAGATGGTAAGTTCCTCGCATCTGGAGGCGATGACAAGAAGGTTAGACTGTGGGACGTAGAAACGTCGGCTTGCATCGCGGAACTCGAAGGCCATGAAGATGATGTCTCAGCGGTCGCATTCTCTCCCGACGGGTCGCAGCTCTTGTCTGGAGCTCGCGACAAGAGGCTGCGAGTGTGGGATATTGCGACCAAGGAATGTGTGCAGGTTTTGCAAGACACTCGATCCGTGCTTTCCTGCATCTATCATCCAGACGGTAAATTGGCTATCGCTGGCAATACCGACTACGGCGTTAAGGTGTGGGAGGTGTCAACCGGTAGACTCGTTACAGCTTTCAACGACCTTGGCGGACAGATTAAGCGCGTTGCATGCTCATCTGACGGCCGTCGCGTTTCGGCGATTACTGGTGAGGGTAAGATTTACATTTGGGACACGCAGCGTTGGGAAATTATGTCAACTGCCCGCATCCACTCTACTAGTGGACCCCATGTCGTCACTTTTGCGAATGATGGAACTACGCTTGCCACTTCGCAGCCCAATGGCCTCATTCACGTCTGGACTATTCAACCATCCGGCGTCTTAACCCATACCCACCTCTTGGGTCCGGCTCGGAATGCTGACGTCACAGCGGAATTTGCGGACGCCACCCTGGACCCTGCCTTCGAGGCATTCCTTAAGGCTCAAAAACATGGCGAACAGCCTGAGCCCTACAAGGGGTGAAGCCACTGGTCGTAACGATTTACACCAGTAATCCAGTAATCCCGTCGCACAGCTGTAGAAATTGATGCTGCAAAGAATCAATCGTCACTTGCTCTTAAGTTAAGCTCTCGAAGGTGCTCCTCCTGTCTTACTTTCATGCTATTTGTTTTTATTGGTTACACTTTTACGTTTCCAAGACCAGTGAATACGCTTTGTATGTTGCTCATCTCTGTCTCACGAAGTTTGGCTGCATATCTTGCACTGCCACTGTCTCTCTACAACTTGCCGCAGTTTCTGCTAATCTCTTGCCAGCGCGTTCTCCCCCATTCCTGTCATTTATCACTCAACTTCAACTTGCTAAGATAGCTCCCCTCTACACCAATCCACGCATCAAACAAACAAAAGATATATACACAGCTGTTATGACGTTTGTATGGCATATAATACTTAATGTTATTCTTCTATCAGATCAGATTGCCCAGCGACTTGCGATCCACCGGGCGCCGCATAGTGTTCGGTTGTTAGAGTGTTTTCCCCAGGAAGGAGCGTATCTTGTTCGTGGTCATTTGCATCCAAAAGACCCGCTTCAGCCCCTATCTCCACTTTGGTTTCTTCTGGCGTGAGACTTTTCTCCTCAGCGGAATTTGTGGTCGAGCCAGTTGTTGTCGCCGAGGAAGCTGCTGCCCCTTCCACGTTTGATGAAGTGGCGCTGGATGCAGCCGGTGTCGTTGCCGATCCAGTTCCAGTACCTCTGCGCAAGGCAATTCGAGATGGAACAACTGCTTTCAGATTCTCTTTCACCATATGGCCCACGTCCTGAACCACATCCGCTGGGGAGAAGAAGTTCACAACACGTCGGAACAGCGGCCGATGATCGCGATGCGGTCGGCTGATGAATTCCTTATACGAGAACACACGCATATGGGCGATTGCAAAGAGGAGCATTTCGATGCAAATGATGAAGTCTTGAATTGCTCGACCCCTTTGCTCGTTGGTGTAGTCCTCTTCCGTGCATTCGCGACGACCCGAATCCGGCGCTGGGTGTTCATCACAGTTCGTAGGATAGAAATATGAAAGGAATGAAATCAGAACAGATTGCCAAAACGTGAAGAAAACGATACCCTTGATGCAAGCAGCTTTCCAGAGTGGGTTGCAAGGTTGCAGCTGCGCCTTGTAGGCACTGTAAAACCAGAACAAGCAGTACATCGCCCAGATCTGACTAGTATTGGTTACGAAAGCGAAGTATGGATAAATGGCCTTAAACGACCACTTTCCATACTGATAATCACCCGTGAGCGTCAGAATAAACGTAAGGGTACAGATCAAGAGTTGGAACGGAACATATTGCAGCGTGCCCCACTTTGTAATGCGGACAAACTCTTTAGGGCTCACTGGACGTGTGCAAATCCACCTGCATGGCACCATATGATGGAACTCTTTGGGGTGCTCTCTTGCGAGTTGACGATCGGCCTGAGCCAAACTCTCGATCGTCGCCCGATCGATGATGGGTGCTGCACCACTACCACTCCAGCTAGTGTAGGTCCCTACTGGAAAATGTCTTGCCTGTCCATATACCAGTACACTGTTCGATGTGCTTCCTATATGTGAGCCTACTTCTTTTGCTTCTTGTGGTTGCTGGGAAACGCTCGCACGCGGTAGATTGCTTTCATTCACGTCTTCATCGAGTTGAGTGTCATCAAGCGGGTTAAGTTCATAGTATTCGCCCTTTCGTTTCGCACCATGGGGTTGTGGTTGTAGCTGTGGCGTTCCACCAGACGATGTGCTCGAGGCACCTATGGTCGTCGCGGGGGCAGCCGACGAGGTACTGCCAACATTTGGAGGGGTTACGATCTGTGCCAGTTCTGTGGGGCGAGGTGGCGCATATCGGAGTCCCTCCGCTTGACTGACATCCAGGCGAAGGCCAAGCGCTTCCTGCTCATCTGCAGTACTGCTACTTCGGTAGGTGCGAGTTCCTTCGTCTTCGGAGGCATTTTCAAGGTGAAGCGTGGCCAAATAGACCAGTCTTTGGGAACCTCCGATGTAGGCCACCAAGAACTCGTAGAAACTGTAGATTACCACTGCCTCGTACGCCTCACGCGCGAGATCCCAGTACTCAGTATGGTCCTTCATTACTAAGCCGAAGTATGCATTGACTGCGTACAATGGCACCATAAACAATATCCTCAGTACGTGTCTTTGTAGGACTGGATCGTTGTTGAATCTACAGTGGTTGACCATCTCGACGATGGATATGATGATCGCTAGTGCAGCACATATGCCGCCAATGATAAGTGCCCAAAGGCGTGTACTCCACGCAAGTGTGCTCATCGTGTTTGGCTGGAGTTGTAAGCAGCAGTTCCAAACTCCGTCAACTCTCAACCCAGAACCCAGCGACTGTGAATATGGAGAGGTGCTTTGATAGCAGAAGTATTCGTCGCTACGCCTACTTCCTCAGGCCGTTACCGCGGGTCTACGCCAATCCGCGGGTGCAGTTGTGGCACTGCTAACAACTTGTGAGTGTCGTCAGAGGTGTCCGTTTGACGCCTCTTGAATTCTGGTGAGGCCCAGGGAGGTCTAGATGGATCTACAGGATAAAAGGCCAAGGCAGGTGCGGTCAAACCAGATCGTAAGGATGAGATTCAGTGCGTCTCATTGGCTGAGACCCGTGTTGCCCACGAACGCAACGTCTGCGAGCCGACTGCACGAGTTGTTGCTGAGAGAACCTGTCGGAGACTCAAAAATGCTAGCTTCTCACACGAGTTTGGGGCACACAACGCTTTGCCGTACGTTTTCGCTACCTTCAATCCACTATCTCAAGTTGAAAATGTTCTATCACTCGCCTATCTCGAGATACCACAGACGGTTTGTTGGCAACTTCAGATGCATATTTCATCACCCCCGACTCCGGAAGAAGGGGCTCGAGTTGCGATTGACAGTCGGCTCGAGCTGAGTTTGTATGACGTTTTCGAGGCCTGTTCTCGGGCACACCAAGATGATACCAGCACGAAATGGTGTGCCAGCTGACCCAGTCAGATGGCATAAATCACCGGTGTCAACGAGATGACTGGATACGCAGTTAATGCAAGATGAAGAGCCTGCCGTGAGAAACTCGCTTCGAGTATATCAGAGAATCGCCTATGGTGTGAATGTATTCCGTATGAGAATGTCTTTGGCACATGTGGCAATACCGTACAACGTCATTTCTCCGTAAAGCCTATGTTATGAGCTACCTCCAGCCTCTCACCCCTACGTGCTTTGCTGTCCTCACCCACATCAAAAAATCAAGTAGTGGTGGCGAATTCAAGGAGTTGCAGCGGTTCGACTTGCCAGCTCGCAAAACCAGGTTGCGCTGCGACACATCTCCACGAACAATCGGCTTTCTGGTTAGTCAGCTTTCAGCGAAGCAAGTATACGTAATCGATCTCGGATGCCAGTGCTCCCACCAACACCATACTGCGTACACTAGGCAGACAAGCGGAATACCAGAAGGACAAGAAGCTGCGCTTGCTATGTACACAGGCATTTGAAAGGCTCGATTCGCACTTTCTATGTATTCCTCGATAGGCCCACCCGATGAGCACCATGGGGAGGACGCCAGCTATTCGGAATCGCGGTCAGAGTCGCCCCAGGCTTTCGTACTCCAATCAGTCGACTCGAACAGCATAGCCGTAGATCCAGCAGAACATCGGGAACGAGCATTGGTTCAACAGCGTATCGCGGCTTCGACTCAAGTATCGAAGACTATCTCGCGCCAGCCACGCTTCCGTAGTAGCTACCGATTCGTTCAGTGGAGAGGTGGCCACGCGGTTTGCACCGGACAGGAGATTGTGCAACTCGCAGAGGATCATGCAAAAACAATCTGGACCGCATGCGCTAGTACGAGGAAAAAGGAATCGATTCTAGCGTGGAAGGAGAGTACCGAGGCATTGGAGAGAATGTGTGAACAATGCGGCGGCAACGCACTCACTGCCCCCATCATCGCTCAAGAGCTCAGAGCAATATGGCGCAATCAAGCGATTCGGATACGGCAGAGACTACAATCCAAGCATATTACGTGGGTGCTTGCACCGGCTTCGTATGTAGAGCAGGAGCTGCAAAGACAGCAGTTTACTGACCTTTCAACGCCCACACCTCGATCCACATCATTATCTGCTGTCACTGCACCGCCACCAGTGCCTTTCCAGTGGGAAGATAAACCGCGATCGAAACAGACCGACACCTCACACTACATGCAGGAGGAACCAACATTCGGCACAAACACTGTGATCACAAGTCACTACACCGTGTGGAACTTTATCCCAAAGAATCTCTTTGAGCAGTTCCAGAATGTTGCAAACGTATATTTCCTCTTGATTGGTATTCTCCAGCTGATTCCCGCAATCTCCACAACCAATGGCATACCCACAATGTACGAGACCCTCTTCATTATTGTGCTTGTCTCAGCCATTCGCAGTGCAACAGAGGACTATCGGGTGCATGTCGCGGATCGGAAGCGGAATCGGGAGTGTTATCATGTTCTCAGGCCCGTTCCCTCATCGGACGTGATTCATGATCCATGTAACGTCAGAGTCAGGATTGATGGTACCATCCCCGTGGATCCGGACCTGAACGTTAGCGTCGCATGGGTTCCTGTGCCTAGCTCTGACCTACGTGTGGGTGATATCGTACTCGTGAAGCAGAATGCCATGGTTCCGTGCGACATGATCCTCCTTTCTACGATACGTCAAGGTATGAGTCTCTCGGCTTTTCTGGAGGGACACGGTGAGCAGAGCTCAGCAAATCTTCCGGATAACGCTTTGGAAGTAGATGACGACGATACGCGTGAAGGAGATCACGGGAGCGAAACTCATCAAAGCACGACTTCGGCTGTGGAAAACCCTTGGAAGAACCGAAGTAGCAACGCAAAACCCGCGGCCACGATTGGTCACGACGCTGGTCAGTGTTATCTAGACAGATCTAACATCAATGGTGAAACCAATCTACAGATTCAGACGTGTCCCGCGCTGACCCGAATACTAGCGCGTGACGTACACAGGCTAGCACGCACCGCAATTACTCTGATATGTGAGCCACCTAACCGAGCTCTAGACACGTTTACCGGAAGGTTATTTCTCTCTCTGGATGAAGAGGATCGCACTGCGATATTGCACACGGCAAAGTCAGCGGACACCACGTTTTTCGACATCATTCTTGCTCAGATCCAGCAGGCAGATCCGATGAGTGGACCGGGACTACCACTGACGGCTAAGTCTCTAATTCTTCGAGAGACCACATTGCGAAATACCCCTGCAATTATTGGGATGGTTGTTTATACAGGAATCCATTCCAAAATCGAGCAAAGTAATGTTGCAGACATCGCAGAGAGCCTGCCAACTGGAGTAGCACCCACATTGTCAGGCTCTAAACGGAAAACGAATGTCCAGCCAAAGCAGACGAAACTTATGCGGCTTGTCAATGAGGTTCTCGTTGTTATGTTCATCTTCCAGGCCATCTTGTGTATCGTCGCGGGGGTGTGTTACGGAGTTTGGCTGTGGAAACATGGAGAGGATGCATGGTATCTACGGCATGGTAGAGTCACGCAAGGAGATGCGGCTGGAGCTGGTATTCTTGCTACATTATCATGGGTCATTCTAACCTGCCAGATGGTTCCTATCTCTCTTATCGTATCAACGGAGATCGTGAAGTTTGCCCAAAGCCGATTCATCGAATGGGATGGATCCCTCTATGACTATAGGAGGAAAAAACCTCTTAAATGTAATAACTCACTGGTCCACGAAGATCTGGCGTCCGTCGACTTTGTACTAAGCGACAAGACCGGCACCTTAACAGAAAACAAAATGGAGTTCCGCTGTGGTATCCTCGCGCTAGAGCATCAGTTAGACATTAGGAAGTTGGATGTTGCGATGTTTGAAGCCAAAACAGCACGAAACGGACTTCGTCGTGCATCATCAACGTCAGACATATTCTCCACCATTGAGTACGGAGGTGAGGACGAAGATATCGGAGGACTTTCGTTAACACTTGCTGATGCTTCACTAGGAACGACGGATACAGATATCTCCAGACGGGTCCGAAGAAAGAGACGCCTTAGTAAGTGTGTGAAAGGACTTGAAACACAGTCTCATGATCGACCTTCAGGGAATGAGTATTTCGAGGGCCGCGCCGAAAGCAGACCAAGATGGTCTGCACCTCATACCGAAGATTACTCCATCGAAGAGATGGAAGAGCCGTGGACTGTGTTATTACTCCATGAATTGGGAGCACGCGCGTTTCAGGATCGACCGAAGGAAAAGAAGGAGGCACAGGAACTCGGTTCTGGTCATATGACGGAAGAGCTCGGTACTGAAGACGAGATGTTAGATAGGATGAGGCGTTCGACGAGCGGGGGAGAGGATATGGATCTACGCGGATCGCACACAAGGGAACTAGAATTACTGCCCCTACCTTCCCAACAATCAACAGACGATGGGGAATTACGCGGTGTCGGAAAAGTAGAAGAGAAAACAAATAGTCGCGTACTCCAGCTCTTTGACGAAACGACTCAGCCTCAACAGCCACAGCGTCACATCACAACACTCGGGCTCTCGTGGGTCCCTGGCTCCAGTTGCCCTCGCGATATCGACAGCGAGCTGAACCCTCTTGGTGCTTCACCTACAGACCACGCGTATCACGTTCGTAGGTCGCCTGCGGTTATACCTTCGTCTCGAGCCCCATTTATCCCTTCTCGCATGCCTTCCACCTCTTCTTCGCCTCCTACAATTCCCGATCCCATCGAATCAGACTCTTATTTAACCTCATCGGTAACTGCAAGGCTGTCGCCAAGTGTCCTTCACACTCCATTTAAGGAGCCCACGACAGTTGTGGATTCTGAGCGCGTCTCGTCTTCGCGCTCTACCCTAAGTCGGGAGATACTCCACAAGATCGTTGACAACACCCCTCCTCAAGCCCTCCGAAGAGAAAAGCCGCGCTCACCGGTTTTGGGAGGAAGCCATCCCTCGCAGATCGGGCCACGGTCGACTACATCCAAGATAAATGATTCTCCCCACTATACATCATTTTTGCCGAAGCTACAAGTTGTTGATTTTACACCACCACAAAAGCAGATGAGGCTTGCAGCTCGGGCTATGCTAGAGGAGGACGGTTCGAGAGAACCACCTCGGTTGGATTTCGATGGATCTGCTCCTTCTTCCACTGCTGTCGAGGATCTTGTCATCACACGGGCAGGTAATTCAGGTTCGAGCAACGCCAGTCCGGCTGCCACAGTTGGCTCGCAGTGCGCTCAACCAGATGGCGGCGAAGTGACAGAGCCACAGACGTCCAACCGAGTGCCTGAACATCTGACCACTACTGAAAAATCCATCTACGACGCGCTTGTGCTCCTGTGGTCAGATCGACTTCCAGGTGAACAAACCGATGAGCAAGCAGCGCAGCGCCGGGCCAGCGCATTCAACTGGATGGTGCACGTTGCGTTAAGTAATACGATCGTGCCGGTGAATTCTGAAGGCCCTGAGATACGATCGGCCGAAAGAACTGCCCGTGAGGCGCAATTGGAAGCGGAAAGAGACGAACAGGACGAGTTGAGCTTGGATTTGGGGATCTACTCGTCAACGGAGTCAAGTGGTGATGTCATAATTCATGGTGGTAGAAGCGAGAGCGACAGGAACTTGGAACGAGTCGCGAGGATGGCAGCCAAGTCTTGCGCATCAGTTGGGCTTACGGATGCCTTTCAAATCAGGTTTCAAGCCGAGTCAGCTGAAGAAGCTGCACTCAGCGAGTTTGCCCGCAAAGTTGGCTTCACCAAACGAAGACATCCAAGCCAGGGTGCTGGACTCTACAGACTAGAGGTTACAATTTTCGACTCGAGTTTCTCGCTCCAAAGCCGCAAGCTGATGTACATTGATGTTGCTCATATTGCAACATTTGGTTTTAGCTCAAAGCGAGCTCGCGTCAGCGTTATTTACGAGCTTCGAGACGTAACTGGTGTCAACCCTGAGATTTGCTGGGGTCGAAACTTACCGTGGGTCCTATCAAAGCCAATAATATTCATGATCAAAGGACAGGACTCAGTGTTGCTTCCATTGTTTCAATTCGACTCTCCTGACGAATCGCCACATTTTATCCGCTCTCCGGAGTCCATACGTGAATCCACATCGACACTTGCGGTCCGCGGACTGCGCGCTCTTGTGTTCGGTCATGCGTCTTTAGAGCGGAAGTGGTGGGTCGACCGAGCCGATGAATATGCTCAAGCTATTCAGCGATGTGAAGCAGGAGCCGTTGAAGAGGCTACGACAGGAACATCGAACTTCAAGCGTGCTGAAAGCATTGCTGACGAGTTGTTTGAGCGCTACGAACGCGAGGCGAAAGCACGCTATGTGGGTACAGCTGCCTTGGAGGACCGTCTACAGCCCTTGGCACCTGAATGCATCCGCGATTTCATTCAGGCTGGGATTAAGGTCTGGATGATCACGGGAGACAAACTAGAAGCCGCCAAGAGCATAGGAATTGCATGCAATCTTATTGATTCCGACATGCAACCTATCTATACGTCTCACCGACGCCGACCCGACGCCGACGCCCAAGAGCGGCTTAACAGAAGCCCCTCCTTTAGTGTTCGATACAGTCAGAGTCATGCCTCTTCAATCGGGAGTATCTATGATGAGTACGAGTTAGAGAAGGCATTGATGCAGCTAAGATCTTCGAGAGTGCTTGAAATAACGGGACAATGGGCATCAATTCGCGAGCAGACTGATGAATTAGTAGCGCTGTTCAGCATGCTTGATCCAGATAACGATGGTTTTGTTGATATTGACGATTTAGGGCTGTTCCTTGATGGTTCAGGTTGTGGTGTCGACGCTAAAAGCCTAGAGAGCATCCTGAAGGAATTAAGTCAGGTCACAGCCGAAGAGGTCGGACCAGATGAAAATCGCCGCTCAAATGTTGTAGAAGCGAATAGCAGTGGTACAATCGACCCAGAAGCGTTGTTGAACGAAACACTTGAGACAGATCGCTCTTGCTCTCGCCACCCTGGGTACGCTACAGTGCCTCATGGCAGCCAAGCATCCTCCGCTATTTCAAGGGGGAAACTCAATTTGGCTCAATTCGTGCAATTCATGAAAGCGGTCAAGTTACATATCTTTGACGCTGTGCTTCATGACATTCAGGAGGCTATCTCAGCATTTGTCTATCATCTCAGGCTCACATTAAATCAGAGCGGGATAATTTTGGATACCGAGAAGACAAATGTTTCTTCGAAGAACAGTCACCAGGTCAGTCACGAACACCAGTCGCATTTGGATAGTCATGATGAGGATCTCATTGAACGACTTAGGCGTTCTAACTTTAAGATGCCCCAGGTCGCACTAGTGATAGATCGCGAAGCGTTCGTTGGGTTGTTCCCGGCTCACCAAAGTCCGGACCTGATTCGAGAAGTGGAAGCCATATCTGAGGTAAAAGAGGATCAGAACGCTTCAGACACTTTAAGCAGCCAGCGTGACATCTTTGATGAAAGCAACCATGGTCCACTATCACGTCTCTGCAGGAGGAAGCAGGGCTCAGAACCTCAAGATTGGGAACTAAACTGCTTACGCGAACAGCTGTTCTTGCTCGCAGCTGTGGCTCGCAGTGTAATCTTTGCACGGGCGGCACCTGTGATGAAAAAACAGATGACTGCCGAGCTGAAGGCGAGAATTCCAAGTTCGACAGTTCTTGCCATAGGCGATGGAGCAAACGATGTCGATATGATTCGTACTGCAAGTGTCGGTGTCGGTGTATCTGGAGTCGAAGGTGCGGCCGCTTCAGTTTGTGCCGACTACTCCATGGGTACGTTCCGAATGTTACACACCCTTATATTTGTCCATGGTTATTGGTCGCAGTCGCGGATAGCAAACCTAGTGACATTCGTCTTCTACAAGGCCGCGCTACTGGCCTTTTCTGGATACTTGTTTGGAATTTACTCGAGCTTCTCTGGGCAGCAATTCTTCAATGACCCCATCCTGCAACTCTACAATATTCTGTTCACAGCCTTTCCTGTCTTACTCGTCGCCGTGTGGGATCAGCCCTTGCCAGCGCAGCTACTGGAAAACTCGCCTCAACTCATTTCCGACTTACGAGATCATCCAGCGTTCTCTCGCAAAAAGTTTTATCTATGGATTCTGCGTGCTGCTGTACATGGCACCATAGCCTTTTACTGTGGCATGTGGGTTCTAGACTCCTCTACGGCGGATCTTGCAACGCTCTCTACAACAGTGTACTTTATCGTAGCACTCCTGCCAAACCTGATGATATTCTTCAATATTCATACGCTGAACGTGATCATTCTGATATCGGTCATTCTTTCGTGTGGCTTCACATTCGCCTTCATTGCATTGGCCGCTGAATTCCCTTTCTTCAACCCTGAGCTATTCGGTGTCGTGAAGCGGATGTATGTGAATCCGAGATTTTGGCTCGCGTTGTTCACAGGATTGGCACTCCCTTGTTTGATTGAAATGGGTGCGAGGCACATTAGCCGCATGTGCTGGCCAACGCTTCCAGAGATCGTGCGAGAACAACTATATCTCGATAGGCGGTTTGAAACAAGGCAGCGAGACCTTCGCAGGCTCCGTGAAAAGATTGGGCCGCCTGGCCCAGGACAAGACACCACCATCACCACCGCAACAACAGCAACAACAACAACAACAACAACAACAACAGCATCAGCAGCAGCAACAAGATCAGAACTCCCAGACCCAGCGATAAAATCAATTCCTCCTCCGCCCTTGGGCCGCCGCAGCTCAAAGGAATCTTCTAGCTCAGAGCTGATCATGAAGCACCCAAAAATTGAGGCTTCGAAAGTACAACTTCCTGGAGAAATTACAAGCGGGCGTGCCAACGATATTTCGCACCAGGCGGCGATCAAGCTACTTAGAATCGATAACATATACAAGAAGGTTCGGAGTGAGATTGAAGCCAAGTACACCTCCGAGATACAATGTGTTTCTCCTACAGAGGTTAAGACTGACACAACATCTTCACCCCAGAGGACTCCAATGCAAACCGAAGCAGATAGGCAAGCTAGAAGCCCATGGTTCCTGAGCAACCGCCTCTCCTTCCGATCGATATTATCTCCATTCATTCAGGCTGAACCCCGAAAATCCATCGCAACCGAAGCGGAGCCAAAGGACGAGTTCTTTGAACTGTCTCAGCCAGCTCGGCCAAGTGCAACATGGTTGTTTCAGGCACTACTCAGGTTTAGGAAGCTTGCTGGGTCAGCATACGATTCGAGTGCTCAGGCGCGATTCCAGACTCATGCGAAGCTTAGTCGGAAGCATGAATGACAATACGACTTCTTGTGCTACACTGCGCTTCATTGAACGACAGCTACGATATGAGTACCTTCAGACACAAATAAACCGACGAAACATACTAATATAGCGTTAATAGATGTAAATAAAGTCATGAGGCGGGAACAACCTTCCTTTTCAGAAGCTGCAACGCGGCATATCTACGTGCGAGCAAGTGATACCGATCATCGCTCATTACATAAATGACCCTGCTTTTGCTAGACATGTCTCTGGTTGCTCCCGAGGGATCGAATGGTAGCCGCACTCTTACAACGTCGCCAAGAATCGAGCTGCGAGGCCTTCCAACTCGTGAAGGACACTCCCACGTGTCTTCGACAAGGAATTTCAGGGCCTCGTGTTGTTCGACTTCGAGACGCCGATGTGAAACAGTGGCTGGCTTGAACTGACCACTCAGGTGCAAGACAGCATCGAATAATTTGATCTGTACGTTAAATGGAAGCGGTCGAATGATATTTGAGAATGTCTCATGATTGCTGCATCTGAGCTCAGGCTCCTCTCCAAGGATCTCCTCAAGGTGCTCTCGCAGACTCGTGCGGCCGGGAGTGGTAGGATTCTCGTTGGCGAAGCTCTTGCAGCGCTGCATGAAGGAGTCTATAGCCTTCTCAATATGCGGCAAAGGCATGCATTTCCTGAACCCACACCATCGCGAAGCGTGTGCCATTGAGTATTGAAGACGTGAACTGCAGCGGACAGTATAGCCAGGCTTCTTCAAAGTGGAGCAACTCCCTCGATTGGAGTTGATGATGCCGAGAGCGTTGAAGAAGTTCACACGATGCTGAGGACGATCGGCTCGGTACGTAAGAACATACGCTCGATCCTCGTCACTGATTGTCGCTGCGGTATATCCCGAATGAGTGTACTGTGTAGCCTCTAGTCGTGATGCCTGAATGGAAGGTAGCATTTCGTTCTCGTTGAGAGTTTGGATGCTCCCAGCAGATAGAAGAGGGGGGAATATAGAAGAACCGAGAGTGTTGTTGACGATTGACATAGGATTCACAAACACACCATCAAAGATCGATTTGAGCAGTCCAAGTTCGAACTGATCGGGGTTCGTGGCAGGGAGCAGGAGCTCACTCGACTGTTCCTTCTCAAACAGCTCGCGGAATGGGACGAAGTGCGTATTGAGATGGATCGTCCGAAGATATCGCTCAAACAACTCTCCGTGGGAACTGCCTAACTCACCAAATGTGTACACTCGGTTTACTTCTGGAATGATGCACTTCCGGCCTTTTGCGACGGCTGGATCTCGCATAAACTCGTCCCAAGTGGTTTTGGGCCAGATAGCCCTCAGCTCTTCCGCCCAAAGTCGTCTCGTGAGCATCCATCCTAGTCCGGGGAAGACGTTTGTAAGGGAGAGTGCCTTAGGATTACCCGAAAACCATTTCTGGCCGAGATCGTTCCAGGCTGAGACGCACAGGAGCTTGTCAGGGTGACTTTCAAGCACCGGGGCGAGTGCTGCAAAGTACTCAAAGAAGTCAGGCGCAAACTCCATATCATCTTCGATGACAATCACGCGTGGGTAGAACAGCTTATCGAAGAGGTAGCTCAGTCCGAAAGCGTAGCTATGAGCAATCTTGTCATAGCTCGACCAACCACCGACAGGTGGAGTTTGGCCCTGTACGATATCGGAGAAGTTGTAGGCAATCTTGAAGATCCTTCTGCCGTCCACATACCGGTCAATCACTTTGGACACCTCCTCGTCGTTATCCTGCTGGGAGATGTAGATGGGCCAGGTGCTGGGCAATTTGGTCAGCAGGGTCCGATCTTTGACAATCGCTCGCCGTCTCGCCCTGGTGAGATGGGTATCCGTATTAAAGAACAAGTTCTCTGCACTGAGTGCGTCTGGCTTTGCAAGCCGTGCGGAGTCCGCCGGTGGCATCACAGAAAGCAGGCTCTTGAGGGTGAGCTCGAGATATCTAGGTCGATTGTACGCGAACAGCAGCACAGGCGTGACTGTGGTTGGCATGCCATCACGTGCGTGGACCGTGTCTGACTGTCCATTGACCACGGTGGAAACACGAGGTGCCGTGTAGTGTGTAACCCCATTGGTTTCTCGGGGATTCGGTCTTTCAGACGAAACGCATAAATTGGTTTTCGGCACCGCTGGCGAGTGTAGCGGCACTGCATCGCACACAGGTGTCATACGCGTGTAGGGATCGGCGCGCCACGTGAGTACGACGAACACGATGACGACCACAGCGACGCATGCAAGGCAAAACTGCACCCATTCCGACTTGCTGATCGCAGGTGGAGGCAGTGGTGAGGATATCTGTCGTGAAATGGGCGGAGGCAGAGGTCGATAGTACGTTCGGTTTCGCAAACTGGGCGTGTCCTCGCGTTGCATTTCCGCGGGATGACTTGGGTAAAGCAACCCAAATATGCTACCCTGGGATTTCAGACAATATCACACACTGTATGCGTAATTAGAATTCAGGTTGAAGTTAGGATATGTCACGTGGAGTTAGCTAGTATGGAAACTGAGTTTAACGCGGAAATACAAACCAATGACTGGCGTGGTGGTCTTGGTGTTTGGGCTATATAGCACTCGGTTATGGGATGAACAGACAAGAGGAGAAGTAAGAAACACAGAGGAAGGAGTCACATGCTTGCTGTCATGCTCGCTGTTCACTGACCCTTCAACATTTTGGTCACGGTAGAGACCGTGGGGAGACCAGCAGCGGGAGGAACGGCGTAGGCGGGAATAGCATTCAAGCCCAACTCCTTTGCCACACGCAAGTGTGCCACCTTCTCGGGGACCATCTCGACATTTGCACCAGCGAGTCCACTGCTGAGCGCTGCGAGGTACTTTTGATTCAAGAAATATGAAATGGGATCACCACCACTTGCTTGAATGACGGGAACGACCTTGCGCAGCGCCTCAGCCTCAGCGGTAGCTGCGTTAAGCTTGGCTGCCGCCTCACCCTGCGCCTTAGCAATCTTCTTCTGAGCCTCACCTTCGGCGGTCTTGATCATACCATCACGCTCACCTTCGGCACCCAGGAGCGCGGTTTGCTTTGCTGACTGGGCATTGATGATAACGTTCTTGTTGGTGAGATCGGCGTTCTTCTTCTTGGCAAGCACCGCCGCGAGATCGCTTGCGGGCTCGACACGCTGGATCTTCACGAAGTTGATATGAACACCCCATCGCATGGTGAATTCGTTCAACAGTTGGGTCAAAACGTCCATCGCTGCGGAGTCCTCGATGATCTGGTCGACATCCAGCGTGGCAGCAACGTTACGGAGCTGTGCCTTGAGCAGCTGACCGATGACATAGGGCAGGTTGGCCACGGAGTAGACCATGGTGCGTGCGCTCATACCAGAGACAAGCTGGTACGAAAGCACTGCATCGAGGTCAACTCGAGCGTTATCTCGAGTGATCACAGACTGCTTAGGGAAGTCGAGCACTTCGTTCTGAACACTGATGCGGTAAGATTCATGTTCCACGGTTTCAACGCGTTCACTGTACGTGCCGGCGTTCTTGACAACCGTGTATCGCACGGAGTATGACTTGGGACGTTCAATGCAGGGCCAAACCCAATGGATACCAGCGGTTAGAATGCGGTTGAATGCACCAAGACGCTCAATAATAATCACTTCTTTCTCACGCACGGTGTAGAAACCCTTGACTATAAACCATACCAGCAGCACAACGATCACCACGATGGGTACGACCACCGCTGCTGTGTTGGCCATCTCGTCCGGTCTGTTTGGGGGGTATTTTGGAAGAAGAACGCGATGCAGTGAGAGATATTGGCAGGAGCACTGGAATGAATAAGCACGATCTACAGACTGACAATGTTAGAAGGAAACAAGATATCCGCGAATACCATCAAAATGTGGGATATATGGATAAATCCTGCTCACCAGAATCTTGTGAGTTGGAAAAAGGCGAATATCGCCGTCCACTCTCGCGTCTTGACTCGATTTTCGAGAGTACTTGGGTTTGTTGCGTTATTTCTCATCGGACCATTGAGCTGCCACTGTGCACTAGTCACACAATACCTCAACAATCGACTCCAAAACTGCATCTCTGAGTGACTGATTTTCGCTTCCGAGCGAAATTCCGCGTTCGGGTGGATGGTTTTGGCCCGTCCTGGCCTGGAAATCCTATATCCCATATCCGTCCTGGCCCGGAAAGCGCCCCCGATAACGGTTACGGAGGTTTCATGAAGTGAATTTTGACATGTGTTTTACGGGGATGAAGAGCGTGCCAGTGGTGTTGGAGTATGTGATTCAGTGTCACATGCCTGTTTAAATCGTTTTGTGATTTTTAAATGCAAGCGCAAGCGCTACAATAGCATGAAAATTGAGGAAATTCCCAGACACGCGCGTAACGCCTGTCGGCATGGGAGAGGTGTACGTCGTTTATGGTATAGCCGTTGCTGACTGACTGTAAAACCCAAACCAAACTCATTTTAATTGTAGAACACAAGGCTTTACAAAACTACAGTGAAAATGACCACACCCTCGCACTGGACTTCGACCTACAACGACGCGTTTCGCGACCGAACCAAGTTCATCTCGCCCAACTCATCACAGCCTATGTACCACTTCAAGGGCACTTATGACAAGTCCCACTACACCTCCGACCGAAGTGGCGGAAGCAACGTCGCTACCGCTTACCAGACTGCGTATGCTCAGTTCGATGGTATGAGCGCCAACGCTATCCAACAGGCCATCCTTAACGAGTCAGGCAGTGCTACTAGTAACAACGCTGCTTTCGCCGCCACTGTTGCAGCTAGCGAGCCCGCTGTCGTCTGCACACAGACTCCCACCCTCACCATGTCCCACGGCATCGTCTTCCCCAAGGCTGTGCCTGGCGGAAAGGACCTCTGGAACAGCCGACCGAACCCCACTCACGGTGGCATTGTTCCTATCAACGGCCCTGCTTATGACTCCAACCTGCCTTACATCCCTGCGGGCTCGTCCGCTTCTTCCTCGGCTGGATTCGAGAGTGGGTCCTCCACTAGCGCAGGCGACCTCATTGGCACTGGCGACTCTGGAAGCGCTAGCTGGACTCGCCCCAAGTACCACGTCCCCGGCTACTCTGGCTTCGTTCGTGGTGCACAGTTCCGCTTCGGTGACACCTACGGCAAGACCACTCGCATGGCCCTCGATGTTCCCACCGATCTCCCCCTTGAACCTTAAATAGGGAAGTCAATTCCACTCTAGTTCATCAATGAGCGACCCATACTCGATTGGGACCGCCAATTGATGGAGTTTTGGTTGGCGCTGTCATGCTCATTGAGTCGAACGGACGAACCAATCAAGTTGAACTGCTGCTTTTGTATCTACCTACCCACTATCCAGTATTATTATACCACTACTCCCATCATCAAGTGGACTGGATCATATCGAGCACGACTCCTGGCGAAGTCCTCGAAGTCATCTTGGCTCGGTTGGGTTGGCCCCGATGTGTTCGAGATATGCGATAGGGAGGGGAGAACCCTGTTCTATCGAAACCAATCCAAATAAACTGTACACCCAGTATGCGTTCAGTCTCTGTGTCATTTGAGGTGCTGTAATGCGTAGGTGTGCCCCAGCGCACTGCGAGCACCACGTCTAGGACGTCGAGGATTTCGGGAAATGCGGTTTTGAGGGGTAGAGGGGACTCCCGGCACATCTCTTCGATGATCGAGATAATGATGAATACGCCAGTTCCCAGAGAGTATTCGCTAAATCGACGGTTCTTCGAGCGCAGCTCGTGTCCTATCCGTCGTGGAGCACATGAAATATCCCCGACAGCAAGACCGTCCGAATCCGGGCAAGGACGGATATCGAAAGTGCGACCGATATCCACACTAGTACGGAACACTGAATTGCCCGTTGTGTAAGCGAAGCACGCAAGTGAACTGGATCAAGGCCTTGAAATTCCATATCACTGCACTATGCACAGTGTTATGAGGCGCTGCGCTGCGCCCTCCGCACGCAACTCCCTTCTTTCCAGTCTGGGTGCACAAGTTGCGCTGCCGAGCTGGAAAAACGTGCATCTCAGCAGATCTACCTTTAGTGGAGCGATGGTAACAGTCCAGAACGCACTACGCTGTCCTACCACACTTGACTCTATGTGTGCGTCTTCAGGCTATAACCCAAGTCGCCACATTAGCACATCCGGGTCAAAACCCCAACTGGTCCTTCCAACTGGCGCTGGAAGCACAGCGGCGGGCGGCGTGAACCCAGCTTCGGGACCGGGAGCCGGACGCGATCCACAGCTTCCTACACAGCAAACTGACTCCCGACACGCCTTTATCCCTAAGGCCTTCCGTGAGAAGAAAGACGACTTTGACTTGCTCGACTTCCCATCTAATACTCCTCAGCAAGAGGAGAGGTCGTCAAAGCCGAGTACAACGTCGACCGCCAGCTCATCAACGAACGGTATCCCCCTCTCTGCATCGGATATTCCACAGCGAGTGATGATGCATCACCTCACTGAGTTCAAGCGAGAGCACCCCAACGCGACCCCAAAACAGATCGAAGCGTTTATTCGCAGACTCGAGGCCCGATATGCGCAGCCACTTAAGCATGCCTCCCCAAATGCCTCTTCTGCTGGCAGTGGTGTATCAGCCAAGTCAACTGAACAATTGCAACGAGAGCGTTTGGCCCTTGATCAGCAGGCTTACATGTCAGCAAGCATAGCCGCAAGAAGCGGAGGAGAAAATCCTCCGCAGGGTGGGGCACAATCGCCTCGTCTTTCTGTTGCAGAACTTAGGGCCCAACGTGAATTGAACATGATGCGAGGTCATGCCGCGGGCAGTTCCGCGTCTGGACACCAGTATGGTCGCCAAACTGGTCAGCAGCAGCACATCATCAGTGAAACAGAGAGCGATTTTATGGACATTTCGGACATCACCGACTATGATAGCGAAACTTCAGGCCGTCCTCGCCGACTCAAAGGTGCACACGGAACGGTTACCAAGGATGGAACAAGAATACTCGACACGCGTGGTCATGAGGTGGCTGAAGGCGATGATGCGCCATCCTCCTCGGAGGACCCACAGTTTATGGATTTCCTCGCCAAGGCAGGACAGCTGGATACTGCTTTCAAGCACTCAAGGTTCAATCATTACTTCGACCCTGCATATGTGAAGCCCCATCCAGAGACGGGCGAGAATGTAAGTGAAACGGAGTCCTATATCGCCCGCATGAAACATGGAGAGCCAGTCTACTTTGTCGGTTCGCGTCGAGTCATCTCGAGCGATGGGTCAGTCGATGAGACTGCGTACATGTACATGATTCGTCAATTGGACATGCGTAATCTGCACATCCATGACTTCGTCGTAAGTGCTGACTTTGACACTGGCATGCCATTTGAAGCCGACGTCTACTCACATATCTCGTCAGATAGAACCTCAGCACAGGTCATCGAACGCGACGAGGACACCGGTGAAATTCGACACAGAACTTTTATTCGACTACATGGTAGTCCTTGGAAATGGACTGGTGCGATGGCTATTTCTCGAGCAGCGGATTCCATAATGAAGAAGGTCCAGGAACTGGAAAACACCGGGAACATCAGTTACACCCTGTCACGAGTACGATTTGCCCCATTCCACCACTACAGCGAGAAGCTTGTCAGAGAGAATGGAGAAACGATCCTAACCATCTTTGACGAACTCGCAGTTACCTCGGAGGCTCAATATCGGGGTGCAACCACAAAGCTTTACGAATCGATCAAGGAATCGATGGCCGCAGAAGGTCTGAATCCTGAGGAACTCGAAGACTTCTCCACGAAGGGTGGTCAAATGGTGGATTACATGACTAGTGAAGACAGCCGCATGGCGAAACCTGGTGCGGGTACGATGGACATCGTGAATGAAATCCTAACCAAGTACAAGGACTCTGGAGCAGAAGGTCTGGAGCAGGTGATGAAGGAACTTGAACAGTTGCCAGATGTTCTCGGCGAAGACTTCGCTGAAGGAGGTCCAGGCAACGGAGCTGGACCCTTCACCGATGAACAGCTGCAGAGCATTCAAGCGAATATGTTTGATGAACGTAAAGCTGCTCGAAGCAGTAAAATGACTGGAGATAAGAAGAAACAGAAGCGTCGCCCGTACTAAAGACCGCTAGTAAAGAGTAGGCATCGTCTGTTTTATGAACATCGACAAGATAGAGACTAAAAATAACAATACACAGGCAGTCGACCACTCTCAATTGCGCTGCGCATGATCTGGGTTGTGACGCATCAAAGTTTAGTTTTCAAGCAGTGTGAACAAAGGGGCAGCAGGAAGTATAGTGTGCGTGTACAGGGAAACCAACCATAAGCAGAAAGCAACCACAGCCAGGGGTCCGAATGCGAGGAAGAGTAGGAGTGGTGTGCTAATTTCAACTCCAACTGCAGCAACAATAGCCACTGAATTGGTGTTGTGCAAACCTAACGCAGCCTCTGGAATCGCCAGAGGGAGCAACGCAGCCGCTAAAGCGAAGCAACCAAGGCTCGCACCACTCCAATCGAGCGCAGGAATCAAGTCAACAGCTGAGAAGAATGAGTTGTTGAACGAAGGGTGATCCCGCTGCATTAAGAAAATAGTTGCACATTGAGATGTCGCTCGAGCTGAGAACGCAAGCGCGATTATTGTAAGAGCAAACAACATGGGACCAATTCCCAATTCCGTCAGGCCAGCAATACTGCTCTGCTCTTGCTGGAGTTTCAGTGCGGAGGGAATCACCTTGCTGAACGGTGCGAATGCAAGAATTGCCGCCGAGAGACACATAACTACAAGGGATACGAGGAAGAAGGTGATCTCGCTCATGATATTCCAGGTTACAACAACATGCGTATGGAAGGTCGGTAGGAAGCACAGCCCTACGCACATGAGTCCTAAGATAACGCACGATAGTGGAAGCGACCATCCGAACTGAGCCGCAGCCAGGACGGGCATGCCTGCGAAGGTGAGGATCAACGCCGCACGAGCGACAGCAGCGGTCAAGAAAATAACAGACAAGGGCAGACACCTATTGGTTGATGTAGCCAACGGAGGAAGCGGGAAATCAGGCACGTAGGGATGGACCACACCAGCAGTAGTAGCTACTACTGCTGCTTCTCCTTGTAGGGCTTCTTGATCTGTTGCACCGTAACCTCCTTGCGTTTTTGTAACAGCTCGCACAGTAGCTCGAGGCAGGCGCTGCAACCGACCTGACTTAATTAACAATTCTTCTTGCTCAGGATCGTGGATGGGCACGACAACGTGTGCATGCGAAATGGACCCACGATGCTGCGCAAGCAGACTAGTTGTTTCCGTTGGCTTAGCATCCTTGGGAAGAGCGGTGAGCTCTATACCGTGAGTGTGACCATCCAGAGCAGATGCAACGGGCTTTCCAGAAAAGGTTCGGGCGACGAATGCAAGAAAACCCTGGTCTGCAGGGTCCTCTGCGGACTCGTCTTCGTCTTCCGCCTGCATATGCTGGGAGGCCGGGGGACGTGGGGGTTCCTCAAAACCGAACACAAGTAGTAGACCTATCAAGAACCAGATCGACCCAACCATGCCCGCTGCTGTGACCGCACCGCCACCTGGAACCTCTGGTTCCGCTTCTTTGGAGGGAGACTCAATGATCGCTTCAGGGGATGCCGGCTCGTCCGAGTCGCTATTGTTATCCTCAATAAACAGGTTGCTTTGGTGCGACCGACTGCGAACCAGTTTGTTCTTCACATTCTTCGAATGTCTCCATGTGGCTCGGCGGGTAATTACCCGGTTGAGGTGCGGGTGAGAGGTGTTGAGGCTAACATAGGCAAGGGCTTTGGCGCTCGCAAGCGGAGCTGACGACTGGATCAACACCGTGTCATCGGGAAGACCCTTAAGCACCATGTACGCCGTGGTGGCCGAGCCGGCTTCTGTTTGGGATGGAGAGGCCACTGCGGGTGACGCTGCGGGATCGAAAATCGCCATTTGGAATGCGGAGTGGATCGCTGCGAAGACTGGCGCGAAGACCAGGCCAACAGCCAAAAAGTAGCCAAGAATACGAGTTGCTGACGCACGCTTGTAAATCGGCAAGCGCGTGGAAATAATGTCTCGGACGATAACTTCGCTCGCTCCGAGGCCCAACACACACGCCGCTGCGATGGCGCGGCTAAGGGCAGCGTTTGAAGTCGTAGCCGAAGCGGAGAAAGCGTACAAGAGGTTGCCTAAGATCGCACACAATGCGTGGGAGCAAATCGCAAACTTGTAACCAAGTCGCGTGATGGCAACTCGGGAGAAGATGTTACCAACCACTGCCGAAGCCGCCATGATGCCCATTAGAATGGCACCCCAATACGGGTCGTAGCCGAGCTCAACTGCAAAGAATGCTGCAGATGGTAGGAAGAGGGAGGTATTGAACAGGTAAAGACCTGCATAAAGCGCAGCCAAGACTTGGGTTGCAAGGGAGGCATAGTGATGGTGCGAATACAAAACGTCCTGCTCATGCATTTGCACATCGGAGAATGACACACCTTCCATCAAGGCTCGATGCTCTTCCCACTGATCGATAAACCAAAGTCGTTTTCGATTCGAACTAGTCGCGGCTGCAGCCGCTTCCAGGAGGGCTTGCTCGTGAGTCGCAACGATTGAGTTTGAGCGGACATCAACAGAGGCTAAAGCAGGCATTCCTGCAGGACAGTTGGTAACTGGGGCTGCGGTAGAGCTCACAGCAACCTGTACGCCATTAAGCCCACTTATACTACTGTTGGTTGATCCGACCGCTTCGGTGGCTTGTTTCATCAATTTCTTCTGAAGCTTCTTCTCCTTCTTCTTCTTTTTCTTCTTCTTTTGAGATCCATCCGAGTCCTCATCGTCCTCTTCCTCTTCCTTCTCCTGCTCCACGGCTGGCTGAGGCTCTGTAGGAGCACGCTCATGATGCTCAACCGCTGGTACAGGTGCAGGATGGGAATCTTCAGCCGATACAGCCTCAGACTTGTCTGCCAGAGCGACTGTAGATTGCGAATCAACCTGCACGGCTATCTCTGGTCTCGGCTCAGAGACACTACTTTGATCGGCTAATTCCGTCTTTTCTTGACTCTTTTCTTCCTGACCGGCCTCCGGCTCCTTTTCCTTTGCCTTACCCTTCTCGTTCTCCTTGTCCTTGTCCTTCTTCTTCTCTTTATCTTTGTCCTTCTTCCCTTTTTTCTTGCCCTTCTCACCGCCCTTCTCTTCAAGGACTGCTACTGCTGCTGCGGGTTGGAGAGGAGGTGTTACTGAGGTAGTGGCGCTTTGTGCGGAGAGTTCATCCGCACTGGTATCTGTAGGGATGTTGGGCGATGCCGACTGGGTTTGCTGCTGCCCCTGACCATCGGTCTTGATGGGCAGCGTCGGAGTCGCAACGGTCGCGGCCGCAGCGCTGACTGAGTGGGAGCGTTGACGCTCCACATAGTCTTTCTTAATCGAGTCTTGATGCTGATTCAGCCTGAGTTGCTGCAACAAAGTAACCGGTTGGCCTGCGACATGGCCTTTACGCACACCCAGCTCGGTCTCAATGAGACTTCGTCGCAACGTTAGGTCGTCGGCCGCCGCGATGAGAGCCACTTCTAAGAATTGGAAGATATCTCCCTGACCCTGTGTTGGAGCTGGAGTTGCACCTGCAGCTGCAGCATCTGACGGTACTGGGCTCGACGCCCCCTTCGAATCATCATGGGTTCTGGGCACGGCGGCGAGGATATAAGGCCGATGTGAGGCCAGGTACGGGGTCGCGTATGAAACATAAGCCGGATACTCATCAAGGTTCCAACTCGTGACATCCTTAGCAGACCCACTTGCGCCTGTCGATTTGCCCTCCCCCACCGACGCTAGGTAGCACTTTGCAAGTTTGGATGCAGCTTTCTTAAAGTTCAATCCGTTTACCTTAACCAGTTTAGCATGCGCGAGGAGATCATTCTCTAATACCTCCAGATCGCGGCACTGCTCGACAAGCTCGAGCGTTGACAACCGCGCCAGACGCGCTGCGGTACTAGGAGAAGACCAAGCGGAGCAGCCACTATCCTCATCGCCGCTACTCGAGCTCGTACTAGGACTCGCGTCTTGCGGAGCCGTATTCAGCTTCAAATCCGCAACAGGCTCGCCAGACGCCTGTGCTCCTGTCTCTGCTTGTGAAGAGAGCTTACTCTGCTGCTGTCGCGATCGAGAAGCGGCAACGACGGCAGCGACAACGGTGCCTGGCAAGTCATGTCGAGTGTGAAGGACTGGGTTGGAGACGAGCTTCATGACTGAATGCGAGAGGCGCTCGTGTTCAGTGAGAATATACGGTAGAAATTCCTCAAGCCGTGCGCTGACATCGTTCCGGATCTTCTCCAAATCGCCCACTGCCATAGGCTTCTTCGCACTCTTCTTGAGTTGTTTTTTGAGCGGCCTCCAGTCGTAGACTCGCTCGGCGAGATGAGGGGGCAGGCTTTGCAGGGCCGCTTCAACCAGTGCACCGAGCTTAACCTGCTGCTGATCATCCTCGTCGTCGCTCACCGACATGGTGATTACCCCTTAGTACCACCTGGAGCGGCGTCTGCCTACTGGCTCAGTGGTTTGTGGCGGAGATGGGGGTGAATCGGGTTGGTGTGCGGGAGGATCTAGGAGGATCCCGGTGCGTAGGTGCGGTCTCTGGCCAATAGCAATATCCGTTAGTCAATGGTACAACCTGCACTCGCAGAACCGCGTCGAGAGTAGTCAGTTCGCGTTGAGACAAAAAAGCGGGATCAGCCGGATTGTGGGGTGTGAGGATAGTTTCGTTCCCTAATCTTGTTCAGCATGACAGCCCAGGGGGAAAAGTATTCCTGCACCCCCGAGATGTAAATGCTTGTTCAGGCCTCTTTGACGCAATACTCTGACCGTCGGGTTACCGCAAGCGCTGTTAAAACCCAGCACACTGTACCAGTAGAACCAGTGCTGGAGGCTCCGGGAACTAGATCCTCAAGCCTATGCACCTGAATCTGTGACTGAATCCAGCAGATCAAATTTCGCCCCCAGCTCGGCTTGACTGCCTATCGCTGGAACGTATACTGGCTACATAGAACGCGGCAAGAGACAAGCCCTTAGAGCTGGAAGAGGCCCTCTGCCACAATGAGCGAGCGCGACGGAGACGAGCTCAGGCCGGTAAAGCAGCTGGATGCTCCGCCACAGAGCTTCCCCTTTCCGTACAAGCCGTACCCATCACAGACGAGTCTGATGCACGCGATCTACAGCGTGATCGCTCGTGGCAGGATCGGTATCCTCGAGTCCCCAACGGGTACTGGCAAAACTATGTCTGCCTTGTGTGCCTCGCTTCACTGGCTTGTACAGCACATCAATGGACAGAATAAGCAGTCCAGTCTGGATGTGAGCGGAGACCTCATGGGAAGGCGAGTCACTGTTGAACGAGTTCTGTGTGCGAACACTCTAGAGGAGCTTCTGGACGACGCGTCATCGCTGTACGAAGCCACACGACTCACAGCAGCGTGGGTCAAGCTGAAAGAGATGGGACTTCACCCCAAAGACAAGGAATCCAAGACTTCCTCAGAGATTGAGGCAAAGCAAGATTTACCAGGGAGCTCACGACGGGAGTCAACGTCAGCAAAAGTCCAGGCTGGGGGCGGAGGAACAGATCCTGACTGGCTGCTAGAATTGGAGGCCGAGCAGACCGCTAGTCATGTCAAAGAACGCCAGGAACTTGGGAAGCGAATCTATGCATTCTTTCAGACGCTTTATGAAGCTCCATTGACTCACTCCACATCCATTGGCGTAAAAAGATCAACTTCAACCCCTCAAATGCCGTCCCCGCTCTCAATGTTGGCGGAGGACGAAATACTCGAAGATGAGGACTTCTTAGCGCTCAAGCGCGAGTATCAGAGTCTCTGGGACGCTGACGCTGTACTCGCAGCCTCTTCCTCTTCTGGGAGCTCGGCCGTATGGACAACTTTGCGAAGTCTTATGGGCACGTCAGCACTCGCTCGTGCGCTCCAGGACACAGTTGAGACATTGATGAAGGCAAATCAAGAAAGCTCATCAGCGTCGACTGGAGCGTTTTCAACGGCCACACTTGACCTCACAGCCTTAAGGAGAGCAAGCATGCTTGAAACCCTTCTCGCGGATTGCAAGAGAGTGCTGGCTTCCAATCCGAATGCAAGCGCGGCATCTGACTTAGGCCTTCAGCTTGGCTTCGAATCCATCTCTAAGGTCTCGTCATTAGATCCCGATGCATCCCCTCTTGCAGTCATTGTGAGGGCCCTAGAGCACGTAGAAGGTGTTCAGAGACCGCAGATAGTCTTCTGCAGCAGGACGCATACCCAACTATATCAAGTTATCCATGAATTCAAGAAACTAATTGATAAGATTCCCGCGTTTCGCGACCTTCGCATGATCTCACTCGGATCTCGTGCGCGCCTGTGTACTAACCCGGCAGTGCGCGCAGCTGCATCTCAATCAGATGCGTCTGACATTAACGACCTTTGTCGAGCACTGCGCGAAAAAGGACATTCAGGGCTTGCCGAGTTGCAGGCCAAGCGGATCAAAGGTTCAAACAAAACACACGATCAGTCAGGCTTTCGTAGTGAACCCATTGGATGCGAATACCTTCGCGCCTCTGGCATCTTGGCATTGCGTGCACGCGCACTATCAGAACCTATGGATATCGAATCTCTTTATGAGACTGGCAAATCAATGGGAACATGTGCCTACTATGCTAGTCGCTCCGCGATCTCGGGGGCCCACATTATTATTGTACCGTACAATATGGTGTTTCACACAGCAACTCGCAAAGCAATGGGACTTTCGCTCAAAGATGCCGTGCTGGTCGTCGACGAAGCGCACAACTTTGTTGATGCTGTGAGTGAAAGTGAGAGCGTGGTTATCACAGAAGCCCAACTGTGTGAGTGCATATATCTTCTGCAGAGTTACATCGATCGGCTAGGTACGCGGTGCTCGTCGAGCAATCTCCAGAGGATCCGCCTGCTTCGAGACCTTGGTCTAGGCATCCTTCGAGCCATGCAGCAAAAGCTCGAAGAGCCTGCCGAGCTTGCTGAAAGTGCATCAACTCGCGCTGCTCAGGCTGCTACCCAACCTGCGACGGATATGCATCCCGGCGAGATCGCTAAATCCACTACACCGACATTAGATGCAGAAGAAAAGTTCCAGTCTTCGACGCATCAGCAGGGCATCGTTCGAGCTTCTTCTCTTCCAAGTCGGCCCTCAATTTATTCGAAGTTTGCTCCCCAGCCCAAACCTAGTGCATCGACGCCAGTTTTTTCAAGTTCCGCGGAGCCACTCTCCACCTCCACCTCGATCCGCGCTTCGTCGAATTCGGGTGGCCGCACAATCCAAAAGCTTGTCAACACAAACGAGTTCATTAACCAGACAGGCAATGACCATGTGAACATTTTGCCTCTGCTGTCGTGGGCGAATGAAACTCGGCTCGTGCATCGCCTTCAGGGTGCACCTTGTAATCTCATTGATGACCCCTTGCTGCAGCAGCAGCTACCCTTAGATGCACCTCGTCGGAGCGACTCCAAACCAACTCCGAACGCCCCCACTAAAACTGCCTCAGGAAAGACTGTATCTGGAGTGACGCCACAGGTCGGTCCGGCGCCTAGTCTTGTTCGATCTCGTCGTATCGCTAACTTCAACCGATTCTTGGCTCTATTAGCAGGGCTCACCAGACCCAGCGACGATAGTCGTATTCTCCTTACAGACATGCATCCAACCTTAGGTGCGAGCAGTCCGAGCCATAGAACTCAGCAGGCGTTTACTCAGGGCATGAGCCCATATGTTCCAAGTCTCAATGCTGACAAGAGGGTCATCCGATATATGCTCTTGAGCGTGGCCGAGGCATTCGTTGACACTATTAATGAGGCGCGATCGGTTGTCTTCTTGGGAGGTACGTTAAGACCGTTTGATCTTCTGGCCAGTCAGCTTACCACATTGCGTCCGACACCATCGACGCCAACCTCGGCCACTTTGGTCCCTTCAACACCACGGGCCACTTCGGGAAGTGATTCTTCACAAATACGTGAGACTGATGTCACCATCGCCCTGCTGTCACTTCTGCCACAAATTAGTCGTAAGTGCATCGAGACCTACGTCGCTCCGCACGTTATTCCGAGGAACAACGTTATCACTCTCCCAGTTGCTCGTTCCGAGAGTGGTGAGACATTTCTTTTCACCTACGAACGTGGTGGATTTGCTCTACAGGACCCCAAGCAAGCTGCCGCAGTTGGTGATGTCCTGTGGAGTGTTGCTCAATCCACACATGCTGGAGTTGTCGTGTTCCTCCCATCTTACTCGGCTGAACAACAATTGGTTGCTGCCCTGAAACGGACCATCAATGCCCAGCAAGGTGTAACATACTGGGAGCTTCTTAGTCGTAGGAAGCGGTTACACCGCGAACCCACTGTGACAACGCAAGCTGCCGCTGTTTGGAAGTCCTATTGCGAAGCCGCCTTACTTGATCGTTCCGATCAGACCGACCCATCGCTTGAGCTGGCTGTGGATTTTGATGAACAATTGTCTGATGCCCGTCTTGACGGCGTCACATCCAATGGGCGAGGGCTGCCCGAATACGACTGCATTGGCGACAAACGAAGCTCGCAAGCGGGCGCCATGCTCTTTTGTGTAATGGGAGGTAAGTTCAGTGAGGGACTTAACTTCAAGGATGATTTAGCTCGAATCATCTGCATTCTGGGCATGCCATATCCTCCCCCGAGTGATGTCGTTGTTCGGGAACAGCGCCGCAAACTAGATCAGGCCTGCCCTAATCAACGGCTCGGCGATCTATATTATGATGCGCTGTGCATGCAGAAGGTCAACCAAGCGGCTGGTCGTGGAATCCGACATGCACAGGATCACGCCGCAATTGTCTTGGTAGATTCAAGGTACACCAATCCACGGATACGCGGCCAGTTATCCTCGTGGATCCAAGAGGCGATCCCAACAGACGCTGAGCAAACTGGAACCAGACTTGAATTCACCTTGCGAAAATTCTTCACGCAGTTCAGGAAGTAACCAGATAGGTCAATAACGACTTTGTACACTAGACTGTATTGGATGTATCATACGCAACTACGACGGCAATTACTGAGAATGATGTGTCATGCAACTCGTCCATTAGACTCTGCGTGACGTTTTGGCTAGGACAATGTACAGGAACCAGTCCGGGTGGCGCATGTGCGTATATAGCCAACTCAGTGGAGTATCCAGTGGCATTTCCATGCCCTGAATGAATACCTTGATGCCTGCTTCGAGGAACAAGGCGGACAGGCCTAGATCCGTTTTCTTGCTCAGTTTCGCATCTGCCTGGGCACTTCCGAAGAGTGGCGTGGGTGGGATTTTCAGTTCTGGGAGACCTACACCAGCCTCTGAAGGTCGTGGGGTTTGAGCCATTGGTGTCAGTGGGTTCACATCCTCTTCCACACTTGTGGCAATATCACGAAGCATTGAGCAGAGCTCTGGGACACATTCCTTAATAAGCTTCTCAAGCGTGAACGAACCGCCATAAACCTCATTTTCACCATAGTTGGCTGCCTCATGGGGCTGTGGGAAGAATGGGATCGTACCAAGGCAGCGGTACTCGAAAAGAGCATGCGTACCACTTGTTGGGGTAGTTACGGACGGTAGATTTTGAAGGGCACTCGAGTTGAAGCGTAGCAAATCCGCGATAAAGAAGCGCACGGGCACAAACTGCCCTAAAGGCAACATGCTCACGAAGGGGTTATCAGATAGTTGATTAGCGCTACTACCCGCTGCATGGGGTAATCGCTGCCCGATTTGTTGTGGAGTGGTATTTTCAGGGTCCTTTGCGCTCGGCGCAGGCGAAGTCTTGTTCTCTTCGGGCTCTGACAGCGTTCGGGGAGTCACAGTAGCGGTCTTGAATTCCTGTGGAGGCATATCCAGTGCTAGAGGCTCGATGCTGGCGGCCATTCCAGCAGGTATCTTAGATTCCGCTGATGAGCTGGTTGAGGAAGGAGTTGCAGGTACCGAGGGTGCAGCGGCAGCAGCAGCGGCAGCAGCAGCAGCAGCGGATGGTGTTGAGGCTGTCAGAGATGGCGTGTTTTCAACTGCGGCGACTGCCTGTTCCAGCTTAGCTCGCTCATGCCTACGACGCTTTTCGGCGCTCGCAACGACTTCCGTCAGTTCGTCTGTCAACTTGAGCCAAACCTCGGCAGGGTTGTCGATGGTCATACTCGAAGCAGTTCCGGCGGGAGTGACACCGAGAATACCATACAGTAAAGCATTACGGTTGTAGTCGTTGAGCTGGTTTACAGGATTGGCATTCGAGCCTGCGAACAAGATGGATGTTGCTTCCTTAGCGGAATAGATTGCGAGTTGCTGTGCGAGCTCGGGAGAATAGGGAAAGTACGCCTTGGGTGCACCTCCAAATCTTACGCGTAGTCGCAGTGGAGGGTGAGCAACAGTGGGAGGGGAGCCCTGGACAGATGCCCACGCGGCTACAGGATCCGAGACATTACGGAGAAGGTCAAACACTACGCCCGCAGGTAGCCACCACTTCACAGTCGAGCCTTCATGCCCTTCAAGCCACATATCCTCCATTTTAGGTCCTTCAGTGTGTGGGTCAGTGTGGCTGTGCTGGAGAGCCCACTGATAGATTTTTGGGTATTCGCTGCCTAGGTAGGTCATTCTCGAACACATGAACTGGTAGTAGAAGTGACGATGTCAATTGGGGATGCATGGTTACGACAGAAAGTGAGGATAGCAAACACAGAAGAAAACATCATCGAGGACCACCACAAGCGTCACTCCACAAGCGTGTGACACTAGCCACACGACGCCTCAATCATGAACGTACCATATACGGATTCACGGAGCCTCTCTCCGCGACAACCACGACCGGGAACTGACCTCTAGAGGTGCATAACGAAGGGAGGTCAAGGGGGACACATCAGGCCGCCGAAATGCGCATACAAGCTTCGGATAACCAGCCCAGCCCACTGCAGTTGCTCAATTGGATCCTATGTGAGGCTATATGAATACACGTGCTCGATGATCGTTCCCCTTTCCAGAATCTTTCCCCTGAGTGTGAAATAGCAGGGTCAGGGTTCCGTCTGGCTCAAGCCCAGGGTCAGACAAACGACTCACATTTCGGAAACGCCTCAAGCGTCCATTATACCTACCTCCACACATCGCGCTTCAGCGAGGGGTGCACGAAGTCCGCCTGATACGTCGTCATCATGTGCTGCTCTAAGGTTTGGGGCTCCAGTTCGTGGGGGGTGGCTCACGCCTGGGCCGTGCCCTCCTTAGCACTCAGTAGCCAAGGGTCTATTGTACTATCTGCTAACGTTAGATTGGCAATACACTGTGGTCCAGTGGAGATGTAGCACAAAGGGGGCCTCGGTACCAAAGTTGGATTTCGACTCGCAGATTTAGCCGCATGCGGCTAAAACCAGGCACAACTGAGCGCCGAGTTTTTGTGTCATGACTGGATTCAGTGATTTGTGGAGTGATTTGGAGGGGTCTTGCGAGGTTCCGCGCCTAGGTATTCAAGTTGCGACGGGTAAATCAGGACCAGATACAGTACGCCAGGTGCTGATCTATCTATAGAGATCAAAGATCCGACCAGATACAATACGAGATCCAGCGATTCATACACACATTCAACGAGCATCCAGCGGAGGAACAACAGGGATGATCCTCTCGTCCCAGTCTGCCGTGGATACCGGTCATACTCAGCAGAACAGTGCATAGCAGCCGCAATCACGGATAACATAGCACTACACTTACGGTTGTAGTTGCGCTTCATGATAGTTTACAATGATGGGTCACTCGTCGATGCCGTACTCGCCATCGTGGCGAGTATGATTATGGGAGGCCTCATCGGACTGGAACGCGAACGTGCACATGTCATCAAACGCACTGTGGGCCCCGGGTTTCGCACTCACATTCTTGTTACAGTGGCGAGTTGCCTGATTCAGCTTGTTTCTGTATACGGATACCGGCACGTGTCCGATCCAAGCAGGTATGACCCAACCCGCGTAGCCTCTCAGGCCGTATCAGGCATTGGTTTCCTGGGCGCTGGCGCAATCATACGCACAGGTGCAGATGTTGTCAAAGGTCTCACGTCAGCCGCAACCTTATGGATGTGTATGGCACTGGGACTCGCATGCGGCGTCGGATATTTCATCCCAGCAGGTATTTGCACACTGATCGTCATCTTCACCCTCATCATCTTCAAGATGATGGAGGAACGATGTCTGAGGAAGCAGTGGGAACCAGGGCCGCACTACAAAGACGATATATCCCAGCTACTATGGGACGCGCTCTCAACCAAAAGCGAAGGGCATGAGGAGGAGTCTCCGTCGGATCTTGGTGAGACGACTCCTGGCTCGAGTCCACACCGCTCTGCATCCATTGCAGGAACACGAGGGGCAACTGGAGCCGCCGGTCTATTTCAGGCGCCAGGGCCGAAGCATATTTTCATGCCTACAAGTACAACAGGGAAACTAACCCAAGTTCTAGAAGAGAATGATCATGAGCGTGAGCATGGAGGGTTGCAGGCCGCAACCAAGGATGAGCAATCTGGCTTCCCGACAACTGACGCGGCTGTTGTCGTGCCACCCCAGCCGTCTCCTCAGCGTCTTGTCAAGCGTGGAAGACGAAAAGCGAAATCGACATTACGAAGTGCGAAGTCGTGTCAGACACTTGGTCCCAGCTCCGAAGAGGGATCTCCACTGCTCTCTACATTGGACAGGAGCACACCCAATTTGCACCGCCATCCTTCGCCCCTGTCGACTTCATCGTCACGTGAAAACCTATACCGAGCCCATTGCCAACGCCGGATCAAAAGGCTTTACGGAGAGACCCTCGTAGCGAAGCGCACAGGCCGTAGGGCTTCACGAACACCCATAAGTACCCCACGATCCGCGATGGCGGGAGAATGCACCGAATCCCCTTCGACGAGTGAGACCTCCATACTCTCCAAGGCAACCAGTCCAGGCACTAGAGATCAAGTTCGTCCTGAAAGAGAGTCGTCGGTACCCCTAGTAGCTCAAGAGTCTGGAGAACAAGAGCATGACCGAACTTCGCATTCGAACGGTCATCCTCGACACAGACAAAACAAGCTGAATGATCTCCTGCTTATGGCAACACGACCCATTTCAGCCGGACCTTGGGCCGATCCAGAGATCTCCTGCGATCGTCGATCCAGAAGCAGGTCTCCTATACATTCGCCTTCTCAGTCTGGAAAACCGCACGATGTAGCCATTGATCTCGATACACCAACTGCCCTCGAGGAGGGTCAACTAGGTGAGCTCACCCCCTCATTAATCACTGGATCGGCTGTTCCGCCCACAGTGAGCAACTTGACACCAACAATCATTGGACCTGCTCCAGAACCGGAACCAAGGAGCCCTTCATTTGTTTTTCCTTCCCCAGCCCCGTCGTCTCAGGCCTCTCCCAAACTACGACCAAGAGGTGCAAGCCATCCCGTAAGGCCTTCGGACGCAGGCGCCCACTCTAGCCTTACCCATCCCAAATTAGCTCGTCGCCCTTCTACTGAGGCTTCCCGTTTTCTACAGAGCAAAGGTATTGCCATCGCTGTCGTCGATGTTGTGATGGATCATAGTAGTGTTGCCGAAACCGTTGGTGACGCGCTGGACAGACTCTTCGGAGTTTATGTCATTCGCCTCACTATGCATCGAGAGAAAGATGGCATGATATCCGCTACGTATATTTGCGCCGTCCGAGGAGAAGAGGAGGCTCCTGCCGCTGTCCCAACTCCAGTCCAACAGAACGTTCTCTTCTCAGAAGTCCCGCGCACGCTGTTAGAGGTTCGAGGAGTGTACGCCTGTGAGGCTAGGTTTGTTTCGCCAGGCGAAGCTCCCTCCCTGCTGGCCCCATCAGGAAGCGTACAGCTCAACAGGCCGTATATCGGTCCCCATGCAAATGCTATGTTTCCACGACCACGCATTCGTTCCAATTCGGATGCCGAACCTCATTCTAGCGCTGGCACAGGCACGAACGGACCACAATCATCTACCTCCAAGCCTTTTGAGGCCGGGGGATTAATGCACGAACCTGAACCATCGGTTGCTCCGAGACAGAGTGAATTCGTGGACGGGGCCGAGCCCCACGACTCCGTCCATGCGAAAGCCAATGGATCGAAAAATAACGCGAAGCGTAGCGATGGTAAACAAGATGAATGATCCCAATGTCTCAAGTCGTTAGTGTTCTGTATTCGTGTCGTCTAGGTGGTTGTCGCAAGTAACTAAACTGTTTTGTGAAACGCTACTCATGAAGTTGACAAAGTTGAACGCTTGCAATTGGACCTAGATGACAACATATCAATATGTGGACCAGTGAAGTTTATGTGGTTAGGGTTGTGCATACTGTTTGGAACACAGTAATCAATGAATCAGTCGATAGATTACATCGTCAGTTCAGAATCAGGGAGTATCTGCAATCTCAGCAAAGCAGTTCGGAAGATCTCTGCTTCGGAGGCAAATTACATTACATTCGATCGTGTCGGGTCTACTGGGGGCATCAGACACATAAACATGGACAACCTGAGCTTTAGTCAAATGCCGATCCAAGATGTGAATGGTCATCAAAATCGCGGAGACCGCCTTTCAAACCGAACTGCGGCTTCACAACATTCATGACATTTCCACTGCCGATCACCATCGAGATCGTTTTCAGATTGCCGTTTCGGCGCGCGTTGACGCTGCCATTGCCGACGCGGTGAACGCAGAAGAAAGTGTCACGCGAGCACTTGTTGCAGAATGGAGTTTGTCCCGCGCTGGTTCGGCCAATGTCATACAAGGGTGGGACCTTAGTCTGGAAGAGGTGGGGATCCTGCTTGTTGCGCTCTACCCTGTCGATGAGCTTCTCGAGCTCATCGCGGCAGTCGGTAGGCTGGTCATCGAAATAGCCCTGCTCCTTGAGCATCTTCTCCGTTCGAAGTGTGTGCTGGAGCGAGATCTCATGCTCCTTCTGCAGCAGCTCCTTCCAGCGAAGCGTTGGCATGGTGTGAGTGAACTCACCGCGGCGATTTGTGTCTGAGCTCATGAATCCCATCTTGAAGCGACCATTGTCACCATCCTTCTTCTCCATCTCGCGTGCCTTGCGTCGCATCTCCAGCAATACGGTGTCCGCATAGGGTTCAGGTACATATTCGTACTTGTTGAAGTACCCCGCAGTCTGACCTTTCTTGGGTACAGTGGTCATGAACTGCTTACCCGCGCTGCGGTTCGCCGGGTATTTGGAGCTGTCCTTGGTATCCTTTCCACTCCTGCTCATCGTGCTTAGCTTGCTGTGGTTGTCCCCTCTATATCCTTCGGTTTACTACGCTTGCTTTCTATAGATAGGTCACGAGTAACGCTTTGGCGTGCTACACCGTATGATGCTGTGTCTACTCGAGTCGAATCCTAGTCACTCCTAGTCAGTCCTGGTCGAGTCGTGCCGTGCCGCGCTGAAAATACGCCGGGGCTCGCTCTCAGACTGGTTTTGGGGGCCTCAGGACAGGCAAGTATGATTGCTCACAACCGACGATGTTGTGTTCAGATGCTAGAGGCGGAGGTAACGGATACGGGGAGGAGTTGTTATGAGTAGGAAGCAAGCTAGCGCGTACACAATCCAAAATCCACTGCAAGCAAAAGAGAAACGATCACGTCTCCGCAAAGAGCTCTATTTTTCTGGGTATATTAAGGATTTTCACGAGAGTTTCACATACATCACAATACTAAACACTATAAACTAAACATCCCTATCATCCACACAGAACCACACTCACAGGGTACGCCACAAACGCACCCCTAAAAGTTGCTTAAACCTCGTCCTTTTCCACTCAAATTGGCCGTTACTCGGGTTTTCCATCCATACGCCTGCGGACAGATTCTTCTCAGTCACTGTGATTTCCCGGAAGGCCTGGGATTTCGCTGCGGTTTCGGGACAGATACGGCGCGATTGCGTTTGAAAGCATCCAGCAACTCAAAATACGATACATACACATCCCACCATACGACGTACGGTCATGTTAAACAAACGCGTGTTTTATTTCTGCTCAGGAGAGAACTTGGCTTATTGGTTCTTCCACTGAGGAGCCTGCTTGCTGACGAAGGCCTCCATACCAATCTTGCGGTCGTCGAGAGCAAAGGTGGCGTGGAACAAGCGGCGCTCAAAGATGACACCCTGGTTAAGAGTGGTCTCGTAAGCGGCGTTGACAGCCTCCTTGGTGAGAGCGACCACAGGCTGTGAGAAGTTAGCGATCTTAGTGGCGGTCTTGATTGCGTTGTCGACGAGCTGATCGGCTGCAACAACCCGCGAGACGAGGCCAGCACGCTCAGCCTGCTCGGCAGTGAACATCTCACCGGTCAAGATCCACTCCATAGCCTTGGACTTGCCCACAGCACGAGTGAGGCGCTGAGTGCCACCGCAGCCGGGCATAGTGCCGATGGTGATCTCGGGCTGACCGAACTTGGCCTTATCACCCGCGATGATGATGTCGCACATCATAGCGAGCTCGCACCCACCACCGAGAGCATAGCCGTTGACAGCGGCAATGATGGGCTTCTTGATCTGGGTGATGTCATGCCAGAATGCGAGCATGTCGCTGCGCTGTGCAGTAGCGTAAGTCTGGGGAGCCATCTCCTTGATGTCGGCACCTGCAGCGAAGGACTTCTCAGAGCCAGTGATAACGATAGCACCGATGTTGGGATCAGCATCGAACGCCTTGAGCTGAGCGTTAAGCTGCTTGACAAGCTTGTCGCACAATGCGTTGAGGGCCTTGGGGCGGTTGAGGGTGATCAAACCGACCTTACCTTCACCTCGAACCTCTGCGAGGACGAGCTTCTCCTCCTCCGTAGCAGCCGACGAGAATGCACGGACGGCAGATGCACGCTGCTGGCGAGCAGCCATGCTGCGTGCATTGCGCATAGCGAGAGGCATAAGACGGCGGAACATCTTGGTTACGGTGGTGACTGTGTCTGGGTTTTTGACCAAATAGCAGCAGAACGGAGCAGGTTGCAGAGTCGACCAAGCACGAATGTATCATGAAAGAGTCGCAATGTTGCCCGGGGTGCATGAGTTCAGTGGATATCACCAAGGTCCGATGGGTTGAGTCGGGTCAAAGAGTTGACCCGAGTCGTTCGCATTGAGAGGTATCATGGATGTTTAAAATCAAACGTTGGGTCGATTTGAAACATCATTGTAAGTCGGTTTGCACACGAAGCGTTGCGAAGTAGCATCGTCATGAATGATATCAGTCCATCACCAAGTAGAACCATCGAATCCGACACACGGGTGAGTTAGGTTTTCGATCAGTTTCATGGTGAGACACGTGTCAGAGAAGGGTGAAAACGCAGCAGTCCGGGTTAAAATGAGTTGATTCATCCAACCATTCGTCATAAATCAAGCGGCGTATCCATACGAGGGGTCAGGCAGGGGTAAGGTGATTCAGTGAGAACATGAAATCTCCCCGGAAACCAGTGTTTTTGGGCGTTTTTCAGGGTAAGCCCGAAGATCCGACATTATCGAACTAGTCAACACAATACAGACCATGAGACATATTGCATAGTGTGGAAACTGGGTCGTTTGTGCAGCACGCTCAGCGAAACACGCAGAGTAATAGGGCCGGGGTGGATGAGGAAAAAACGTGATTAAAAGTATAATAGATAGCAATATTTATTATACTTTGTGGGAATATAACTATAATCAACCGATTCTAACAACTTGATTGTATCGGTTTGATATAGTTTAATCTCACACCACCACCGGGGATATCACGAAAAACCGTCCAAAACACAACCTAGCACACGTTTTTCCAACCTTCCTAGGTATATTGGACGCACAAGCGAGGGGAACAGCGACCCCGGAACTCTGATACCCATGTCATCACACTCTCACCACGACGAGGAAGTGCATGACATCACGAATTTCGACACGGCCTACATCTGCCAGGGTGTCACGCCGGGCGAACGCAAACTCTACAAACGCGTGAAGCAGGCCACGAAGGAGGTGCGTGCGGAGCTCGCCGCACGGTCACACAAGCATCATGGTCATGGCCACGGTGACTCCGCCAAGAGTGCGGGTCTGCTGGACCAGTATGTAGCCCAAGGTGACTCGGAGAACCTCAGTATCCAGATCGCGGACTCCCACATGCACGAACACGGATATGTTGAGGAGTCGCTGTATTCAGGCGAGGAGGAGCTTCCCAAGGGCTGCTGCTCGTGTTGCACTACCCTGTCGATTGTCTGGCGCGCTGCATCAAAGCAGAACAGACAGGCCATTCGACGCCTCATCATTGCTTCATTGCTCTGCCTGAGTTTCATGGTGATCGAGTTCTTAGGCGGTTATCTCGCACATTCGCTCGCCGTTATGTCTGATGCTGCGCATCTCGCATCGGACTTGCTCTCGTTTATTATTAACATTGTAGCGCTCATCTTGGCGTCGAAGCGTCCCACAAAGAAGGAGACCTATGGCTACCAACGAACCGAAGCGATCGGTGCATTGCTTTCCGTTGTGCTCGTCTGGTTCATGACTTTCTGGCTGGTTATGGAGGCCATCGAACGAGTCCGTGAGCCGGAAAAGGTCTCTGGCCGAACCATGTTCATTGTTGCAAGTCTTGGACTTGTAGTCAACATTGCTATCGCCGCAGTCCTCACTTGTGGCGGTGGTGCCGGTGAGCATGGACACTCGCATGGAGGTTTGAACCACGCTCACAGCCACGGTGGAGATGATCACGGCCATGCTCACGCACATGGCGGTGATGACGATGAGGAGGATGACGAGGATGAGGAGCACGGTCACAGTCATAGCCACGGCGATGGCCATGAGTGCGACGGTCACGAGCATGGCCACGGCCATGAGCACGGACACGGACATGGTCACGAACACGGTCATGAGCACAGCCATGGGCACGGTCATAGTCACAGTCATGGTCATGGCCATGGACACGGTCACAGCCATTCTGCACATTCTGAGAAGGGTCATGGTCACAGCCACGGTGACCACGATGATCATGAGCACGGCCACGGTCATGGACATGGTCATGGTCATGGACCCCGTCATGGTAGCGTCTCCAAAAAGAAGCCTTCGGACTCGGTTGGAAGCTCGCATGGACATGGGCACGGCCACGGCCATGGTCCCACCAACATCGACAGCCAATCTGGACTTTCGCGCATGGGCTCAGTTCCGATCACCCCTGCACGTTCGATCAATGCCATTCGCGATCCGCAACCTTCTCTACTTGAAGCGGACAGCGATGACGATGAGATTCCAGAGAACCATCCTTTGGGACACAGCATTGCCGCCAGTGCTCGCAGCACAACTGCTGCATTCTTGAACGCGCTTACAGCAGTTTCGGCCACGACTGTCCCATCTGTGCTTAATACCCCAGGCCGAACAGGTTTGGTTACTCCTCGCTTTGGTGCACGCACACCTGTCCAGGGTGGCGGCAGTCTTCTGGGCACACCCAATTTTGTGCTTGCTCCAGGAACACCAACCGAGGTGTCTTACAAGCCGCTTGCACTGGACCAAGTGCCCATCAATCTCGATCCAGATGCATCATCGAACGCTTCGTCGGCGCTGCTCACGCCTTCGCTGGATAACGCACTCCAGCTTGTAGCTCCTGGCTCAGCGGCCGTCGATTTGGGGGCCAACCCTATCAGTGCTGCTGTCGTGGTCACTGATGAGCAGCGAGAGGCCGACTTGGCCGTCGCACAGGCTGCCGCCCAAGCAGAGGCTCACCCCAAGATGGCCCCTAGTCGCAATCTCAACATTCGTGCTGCCTTGGTCCATGTTCTGGGTGACATCGTTCAGACGATTGGTGTCATGATTGCCGCCGGTATTATTTGGAAGTGGCCTAAAGCACGCATCGCAGATCCTATCTGCACATTCTTCTTCTCTATTCTTGTGATTATCACCACCTTCGGTGTGTGTCGAGACGCATTCGCACTTATTCTCCAGACAAGTCCACCTCATATCAACTTGGATGATGTCGTTCATACCGTGCTTGAGGTCCCATACGTTGCCCAAGTCCATGACCTGCATCTTTGGATGCTCACCTTTAGCAAGTCGATTGGAAGTATGCACGTTGTCATGACGCACGATGCACCTCGCGATGCGCTTGGTCTGCACAACCTACGTCGTGCGATTCAGGCCGCCCTGCGTCGTCGCTTTGGCTTACACCACGTCACCATTCAACTGGAGATGATGGAGGAGACTCACCACGACGTAATTTGCGAACATATCGCACGGAAGGATGTCTAAAACTCCGTTAGCCAAGTCTATCCAGGCGTAGCAAAATAATTTATGACGTATGGCCGTCAGCCTTTTGATGCGGTTTGTAACTTGCTGTGCCATTTCGCTCGAATCCTTGTCATAGATAGACAATCAGCATGCGACACCTGACAGTCGACCTAGCTCAGACGATCGTTCTTCTAGCCCCTCTTTATAATGTTAGCTCCCATCGTGGTAGATTAGCTCGATTTGCCATGCAATACTCGGTATGGTTTGTTCAGTATGGTCCGAAAACGTGTTTGCATCTAAGTTCACGTTTCTTTGAGGACTTCATCTTGAACCAGCTTGGTTGGGAACTATCAACTGTGTGCTGTATGCTACACGCATATGCACATAATCCAAACCCCAAATCCCCGCAGAACCTTGGTCTGCGCTACCGTCTCGGCCTCCCCTTTTCGTTTTCACTCGATCTCTAAGTTTACCCTGATCAGGCTAAATCGAACCTCAATTTTACCAAGACTCGACGCTTTGCAATTGTTGCAAGAAGCCAGGGTAGGGCCCTGTGCGTTGTGGAATAAATTGTGCATGTGGATCCGCGTTGGTGTAATTTACCGAATGCTGTCTGGATCATCTACCTCACTCTCATGACATATAGACTTAGACCCGAAGTTCGCCTCGATCCCATCCAAAGCTGCGAAGTGGTATTGATCTCGATCCAATTGACACGACAAACGCAGGTGTGAGGTTGATCGGCGCATCCCAGTCACAAGAGCGCGTATATTCCTGTTAAATTTGACCAAATCGGTAGCCCAGCGCTCGAACACGCGATGTACGCAAGCTACCAGGGTCTGGACTCGGCAGATGCCTCCAAGGCCTTCAGCGTGGGCGTGCACGGCATTGGCACCTCCAGCAATACTAACAGCATCAGCAACACACCTGCTGGCGTCTCCACAGGCGCTGAATCCACTGTCGCCATGTCATTGGAGCACGAGTCATTCGCCGACAGCAAGCCCGCTCAGTCGCTGCCACGCAAGAGTCCGAGAACAGGGTGTGTTCAGCTCGACCGCACTTCAGACGACCGTACCGTTCAAGAATGGCTCTTAGAGAACAAATTCGATCCTCAGGTAAGTGCTTGCGCCTCCCTTTGTGCATCTGAGCATGCTCCGAATGACTCTGCATCACTCCGCCTTCGCATCTGATCTGACCTGGGCTGAACTCTTTCATCCCCATCGTATAGACTGCTGTCGCCTTGAGCGGCTACACCGCAATGGAGCTGTTTGACATCTCCAAAGAAGACCTCAAGGCGCTGGTCGGTACGAAGGACGGCATTCGATTGCACACCAAGCTAAAACAGATCAAGGAGGTTATGGGATCAGATCTATCTCCCCAGGCCAAACAACAGTTGCGTTGCCAAGCAGCCGCGCTCATGGGATCGGCTGCGCTCCAGACACCACGTAGGCATGAGAACTATGGCTCGCTGGACTCAGTGTATTCATCGCCTGTAGATCATGAGTACAAAGCCTCCTCCTTCGGGAGACGAGAAGCAAGCGAAGAGGACCAAGATGCGGACGACGAGTATAGCAATCGCAACATGCCCATGACGCCTCAGATTGCTGCAACACGAGGCATTTCTACTGTGTTCCAAATGCCCATGTCGTTTGTGCCAGATTTCGAGCTGAGTCCTAGTGCATCGCCTGCACGAGCCAACAGCGAGGGAAGCCGAGGGAGCCGCTATTCCACTCCACGCTATCGACAGACTCGCAACTCGGCAACAGGGGGGCTGACAATTCCAGACTCCACCAGCACGCAGCTTCTAGCTGAGGCACGACGAGCAGGTGGACACTGCGTGGTCCCACGATGTAAGGCGCCAGTATTTGCTACGTGCAGCGTTGCTGACTGCGGCTACCAGATGTGTTTGGAGCACTCGTACAAAGAAATCATCACAGGCTATACGTACTGTCCACAGTGCTATGAAGTCTATGCGCCATTGAATGTTGCAACAAGGAAAATTCGAGAACTCGGATGTTCCACGCACTAATCCCGAAAACCATGAAGCGCAAGCACAGTCCGGTCTTTGAGACGTGTCCAATCAAACGATTATTCCTAGTATCTCCTCCTCTTCAGTCAGTTCCCATCTACGCTCCTGTTTGTTTTCACTCTTGGTGACTTATGGGCAATTACCTGTCTACTCCGACCTATTATAGTTTGATCATGCTCCATGAGTCGCCTTGCCAGTCATTTGAAAGTGTCCGCAGAGGCACTTTCTGAACAAAGATTACCGCATATGGATTCTGACGCGTGAAGTGCTGGCCCATCAGCGCCCACGATGCCCTCCCTTACTGGCAGAGGATCAGGACGCGCGGAACCTCTTGTGAATCTCTACTATCCACAAGATTCACCTTAAAGAGTTCGGGTATGTCTTTGACCGATCTCTCCTGGTTCCTCCCCCGCAGATCCTTGTTCACTCTGCTACACTATTTATTACTGTTGACACTCCCACGAACCCTGTCAAGTGAGTTCGTGATCAATGTGTGCGTGTGGTTGCGCTCCCTTTTCTACGCTGTCTACGCGCTCTGTATAAGCGACGACGCCCGAAAACGTCATTCTATAGTACAAGCGTGATGAATAAACCTCTTGTCATTCATCATGATGCTTTATGAGCTCATTAGCTCTATGGACGAGTCGTGAGGTAAGTAAGAAACTTTAGAAGCCATGGGGTAATGGATTGGAACTTGGCCCATCTGCAACGTCTGACCAAGAATGAACCATATAGATGAAGTACACTTCGCAGGGTCTAGTCCCCTTCCCGTACTTATTCACCAGATACTCATGCCGGAGTTGCGAGCATAGAGCATGCTGGTTGGACGAGCTCATCGGGAGCTTGGTGACTAACGAATGCGGTGACTAGGTGAGGGTAGATCATGTACATGCGATGCACGTACGCTGGGTGTACGCATCTTAGATGTGGTTGCAAGCATCGAAGACCCGGCTGAATGACCTGAAGGGGATGATGTTATAGAGGCTGAGGACATGTAAGCTGGCGTACGACCAGGAACGAGCGGGAACGCCATGAGTAGCTCAGCGATCATGAAGTACAGCGCTGGTAGAGCCACACCGCCTGTTGCCAGGGTGAGGACAAACAGGATACCGAAGCAGCTGGCCCAAGTGGAATAGAAGGATCCATCGGCCTTGCTGACATACTTGTTCATCCAAGTCATCTTACGGTACATATCGTTAGCCATGATGACTGAGATGATAGCCGAGTAGAATATCATCTCCCAGCTCAATGCAGAGAGCAGGGGCGTAGCGAAGGCAGCATCTGCCAATGCCTGCGGTTTGAGACCCAGATTCATCATTCGGGTGACGTCGTGGAAGCCGTACCAAGAAGCCAGGATGAAGATGATTCCGTATCCAAGGGCAGCCATGGCATGTCCAGCAAACGTGTGAATGTAAGTCACCGGCCATGCTCTTGAAATAACACCGCCTAAGGCAAGTGACACAGCAGGGCCTAAAGTAATGCACCCAAGGGCATACGCGATAAAGCATCCAAACATGATGGGGATTGCCTGAATCCAGTAGCCCTGCACAATTCGTGATCGAAGATTAGCTTGCCTGATCAGTTTCGTCATGAGCCAGAACGAGCTGAACACGATGCTCAAATAGTAGAAATGATAAGAGAGATTGCCAGCTCCAGTGGGTGTGCTTGCAAACACATTCGAGTGCGTTTCATTGCCATAGAGGAAGTCCCTGAACCCCTTCACCATAGCAGTCACCCAGCTGTCCTTAGGATACCTCCTTGGGAGCACATCGATGCAATGTGAGGCATAGTTCGTCCAAGTAAATGCAGCGGCGAGTAGAGCTAAAACTGCAAATACTTGGTGGATGCTGTCGAGGCCTGCGCGATCGTCCGCGCCAAGGGTTCGCATTGGGGACATGGAGTGAGCTTTTGCGGAAGCGGAGGACGATGTCACGGTGCTGGAGGGGAAGTACCCTTCGCGATGGCTGCCTAGAATGGCGCTCTTATCGATGCACGATTCATCACATGCACCTTCGTGGCCCTTCAATAACTCCTCAACCCTGCGCCGCATATCATCAATTGCATTGGAGAGCCTCGTCGTTAAGCGTGCGTTCTCATCCGCCAGTTCCATGGAGCGTGTGTAAGGTCGATGAGGCGTGGTTTGCGTGGCCTTTGTGTCATGCCTAAAGATGGTGCCAAGAGGAGTCTTTGACAGCGTACTGGCAATGGTGCTGAGCATGCCAGTACCTGGCGCTTGATTGCTTCGAGATGACATCGGCGTGCGACTTGTAGCTCGCTTTTCTGGAGTGGAGTGGGCCGAGGAGCCTGAGGATCGAGAAGATGACCGAGCTGAGGCCCGAGAAGGCGAGCGAGATCGTGAGTGAGCTCGCGAATGTGTCATCTCCTCTTCATCGTCTTCGAGATCTACTTCCGTCTCCTCTTCCTCGGAAGCGTGCGCAGCTCGACGACCTCGAGAGGAAGCACGAGGCGTTTTGCCTGGAGACGCAGTGGCTTTCGCTGCGGACCGGCGAGATCCCATGGTCTGGAATGCATCCGAAGATTCTGCCTCCGAGTCCTCTTCCTCGTCGACCTCGCTTGCACTGGACGTCGCATTGTAATGAGCACGCATTAGCTTGGACGCAATCTTTCGGGTCGCAGGAGAGAGCACTTTCATGCGCTCGTCTTCATCATTTTCATGTCTGCCTTTGCTGGTACCACTGCTCCTGGTGCTCTTGGTGGCGCTACGCGCGGGGGAGCGCGAGCGTGATCGAGACTGTGTTGAAGTCCGACGAGAGGTTGATTGTTTTGACGGGGTTGATTCGGACCGTGTCTGTTTCTTCAACTTCGGGACAATGGCAGCAGGACTGAGCCTTTTGGTGGAGTCCTTCGCGTTAAAGTCAGCGGCATGCCTGCCGCGGATTACGGACATCAGTAAGGTGACCTCCACTTTGCTCCAAAATGTGATTATCGTAGGTGAGCGATAAGCGCCAGAGAGCAGGGGTGCCAGTGGGTTCGGAGAAGTCAGATGAGCGGGATGCAATATACTCGATGATAGAACGTGTTATCGGGATAGACGCTACATGTGCACACCTACACACCCGCATCTGTGATCACTTTTCAGTCTGCACATCCCTAATTCAAATTTGATGTGGGGAGCAAAATTCCCAATATATCTGGTAATCCAGATATATCACGGGATAAATCCAGGATGCCAGTATAGATCCCTGACTGGCCAACGATAAACGCTATTTGGCCTTACACAATACTCCCGCGAACAGCCCGGATCTTGAGCGAAATCCCGCGATGAGTCGGGGACTCGAAACTCGAATTTTGAACTTGTTTCGCAACTTTTCACTCCCAACTCGGAATTCCGGCACAGCACAGGTTCTCATCTCTCATGCATTGAATGAGTGACTGAGTTCACTATTTTCAACGAGCTAGGCCCTGGGAAAATTTGGTCCCCCTACGCTATGCCAAAATCCAAAGCACCGATTCATATCAGGACGAATATAACAACAAATCCACTACCATACATAAAGGATATCATTCCAAGCAATTGTCAAGGAATGCTAAGAAGTCTTTCACTTGACTGGGTTAACTTTACTAATCTAGCGTGGGGAGTAGACGCCATAAGTGGAAGTGCGTTAAACATACATTGCACTACCATATACGATGCACTTACGCAATAAACCGCTCTCTCTCCTCGAGATCACTCTAGCACCCATTTGAGAACCTCCACATTGGGGAATGTGGCACCTGCGCTGGAACATGGGGCAGCTGATAACAACCGCGAACATACCATGCAGCACTGGTCCTCAAGTCTCTTTGCTGCTTCCTTCGCGGAATCTGACATGTTCTGGTTGTTTCGAGCGCCGCGTACCTCGCTCTGGGACTTGATCTCGGACTCCACACTGGGTGGAGTCTTAAGCTTGTCGCAGCCGCAGAATACGCAGCGAGGGGCATATGCATGCTCAAGGAACTCTTCCGCCTTTTCGGTAATGACTTGCGTAGGACCAGCGCGCGGAGCCTGGACGCCTCGCCCACGAATCGCAGTTAGGGACTTCTTGCCAACAGGGCGACCACATGAAGGAACATCGTCGTATCCGGGATCGTCTTCGTCATTCTCTGCCACGGAACCACTCCGAGACTCGCAAGATCCTGAGTCACCTGCATTACCACCCTCACCCCTGCAACATGTACCAGTGGCCTTGGGCTTGGGCAGAGGATCGCTGCAACAGGTCTGGGGTTGCGTACTAGCCGGCGCTGCTCCACAACTTCCTGTGCTTCCACAGCATCCCGATGACGCAGGCGCATGGGTCGGTGCGAGAGGAGTGCGGTACTGCGGGGAGCCAGCTGGTGCTTGCTTCTTGACTACTTGCTCATCCTCCTCCTTCCTTTCGGCACGTGATGTCTGCTCTGAGGATTCAGGATCTTCAGGGATCATGTACTGACTGGCGAGCTGGCGACCTCGCTCGCGTGCTCGATCACGGATCTCCTCGAGAGTAAGCTGAGTTGCGCCTTGCCAATCGTCCGGGCCCTTGGGCTTCACTTGACGGGTAACTGATCCACTCGGATCAGAATGGGGACTATTGACTGTTTCTGCATCACCGTCTCGCACCTCGTTGTCCTTGGATTCCTTTTCTTCTTCTGCTGCTTTGACGTAGCGCGAAAGCAGATGCTTAAACGCACTGAAGCTCATTGGGGTAGTTGGTTTGTAGTGCTTTGAAGACTTGGAGGCTGAATTCTCTTGTTGGCTCTCACCAGACGGACTTGTCTCCAATTCCTCAAGCAACGAACCGCGCAAGTCCGTCTTGGCTAGGTCTCTGAAAGGGTAATCCGGGATCGTGACACGTCCGCCTGGAACCCGAGTTCCGGGTACACGTACTTTCTCCATGGTTCGGACAACATTGTGGGCGGTCAAGTCATTGCCGCGCTCCAGGCTGACAAGGAACGACTCTGACAAACGATTGATGGATCCGTTCGATAGCAAGTCGTGACGAGATAGCAACTGGGCTTCGACAGCATATGGAATCCTGGACATGTGCAGCAAAACTGCAACAAGCTTCGTTGTCAAATCACGCATTGGACGATGGATGAACACTGGAACTTGGGCGAATGGTGGAACCAGCGTATCGACAATTTCCTTACTCTCTGCGTTTGACAGATCACGTGCCTTTGTGGAAATCGGGAACACACACTCTGTGTAGCCTGCATTCGCTGGTGGGGTAACGCCATTGCCCTTCGTGAAACTCTGTATAATACTGACTGCCATACTGCTCAAAGTGTCGCCAACTAGTATACGTGGGCAATCAAGGCGCGCCGCAATCTGTATCAATTGACGGCGCACGAGCTTCGCAATAAAGTCCTGACGGTCAGTGGACGTCGGAAGACTCAGAAAGATCGCTCTGAGAGTTGCAAGCTTTCGTCGGTATGCAGCTTGGAGTGTGCTCTCTTCGGTAACTGAGACATTCTCTGGACTAAAGTTGGGCCAGCCAATTGGTACTACAAGAATCGGAAGCACAATCTCTCCTTGAGATTCCTGCTCACTACCTCCGTCTGTAGGAGCAGATTGATCTAGCTGACTGCTGTCTTCCGGGTTGGCTGGGGCTTCTCCGCCACTCTCTCCTACAGCCTGCCCCTTCATGAGCTTCTTTTTGTGCTTTCGCTTCTGGCCTTCTGCTTTCGCTCGCGAGCGGGCAATGTCATCAGCCGAGATAGACTTGAGTCCTGGCATCCGGATGAACCGGACGTGGGGGTGAAGAACAAGTGATTTCATGATCGAGCTGGTAGATTCATCCTTACTATCTTGATCGGATCTGAGTTGAGCATTCGGAACAAGCTGAGGCGTCATGATTCCTTCCACTGTACTGGCATCACAGGGCAAGCTTACAGAAGGAACAGCGCGCGCACCTGCAGGGGGAACAATGCGTATCCCTTTTGGGAGATAGGGAGCATCGAGTTCACGCACTTCAGCTACGGTGTTCGGTGCACCAGCGAAGGCGTACGTCAGCGGCCTCTCATCAATCCAGATCGGGAGCAGCCTGAGAGGATGGAGGGATTTGTCCGGATTGGGATCAATCTTGAGGATATCTGCCGTGGGGATTGCGTTTACATCTATGTGCAACGGGATACCTGTCTGATACCTTGCATAAAGCTTGCCATCCTTTGTCCGTACGTTCAGGGTCGCGGCCCCATCCTCCACGCAGTCAGCGCTAGAATTCAACAGCGATTCAAGTTCCTGCGGGTAGCATACGGCCTTGGACCCTCCAGGTCCGACGTCAGGGTCGAGCATCGTGAGCCATGGTCGTGGATCCATTGGAATCGACCTAAGGTACATCAGCTGTGCTAGCAAAAACGTCGAGAAGCGGCCCCCGGAATAGGCGAGGATCGCTCTCTGGTACCTTGGTATGGCGCAGCTCTGAACCATGGCGTCTCGAATACGTCGCGGAACGCTCTCCTGTAGACATGGGATACAGAAATGCTGCGAGATTCGTAGCTGGGCGCGCTGATTTCTGCACTTCTCGCATCTTATGTGTCCCTCAGGAGTCAGATTCCTGCGGGAGCTGCGAGTGAGTCCAATAAGCGAGGACTCGTCATAGCGGCTGTGAATTGACATAATGCTTATAACAGACTGAAGTGGTTTTTCAGGTTTGGAACGTCGAATATGTCACCCACTCCGCGTTTCACACTTTGCGGAAATGTGGTTGGCTTCCAAATTTCTCTGGTCCAAGCTGGGCTTGAGTGGTATCGCTGAGCAGGGGACTGACAATCGCGGGCTGAATAGTCAAAAAGAGCGGAAAACATCCGAACCCAACGCATACTAACGATTTGTTTCAATTTGGGGTCCGAATCATGACTTGGTTACACCTTCCCACATGCAACTGAGAAGGTGTGGTGAGGCCCATTAAATCAAGGGGAAGTTTGTCTGAGTGAGTGCGCAGATAGATGCTATTGTCCGACGTGTATTTTGTAACTGCGGTAGTTGTAGTGTACGAGACAGGGATGAAAGAAAACAGAGGAGCGAATTCAATTGAATAGGGAGGGGAGTGATGCTAGATTCGACGTGAGCAAGTTGACAAGAACGGAAACACTAATCGAAGCGGAGCGGACAAGGAGCTCGAATACTTGTGTGAGCTGCCTTATCCACTCATCATCATCTTTGGCTACTAGTACTACTGCATGGGTGACGAAACAAAGGATGCGCTTTTCCTTTCATGCAATGAAGTGAGGTAACGTGTGTAGCTACTGTACCCATCATAACAATGATCATAGGACAAGTCAAATAAAGTCAAGTCAGTGTGATTGTTTGACAGTTCATATGATTGCCACTTTGGCGATTCAGTTTACATGCTGCTACATCTCAGCGCTCAATTCATCAAAGATTCGGTTGCTTGTTCGGTCGCTCATTCCGTCGTACAACTTATTCCTCGGGCTTCTCCTTCAGGCTGGCACGGTACTTCTTGGCGACCTCCTCAGCTTCATCCGGCGTCATGGGCATGTGAGTCTTGTAGACCATGGTGAACTCACCCTTACCCTGAGTCATGGAGCGGAGATCAGTGGCGTAACCAAACATCTTGGAGAGTGGCACATCAGCATCGATGACGCAGTAGCCATCACCACGTGACTCAACGTTGCCAATCATACCCTTGCGTCGAGTAAGCTCACTGACAACGGTACCCTGGAACTCTTCAGGGATCTCAATCTGGACAGCCATGACAGGCTCCAGAATGACACCACCGGCCTTCTCGAAGGCCTGACGGAAACCACCGATGGCTGCGAGACGGAAAGCAATTTCGTTGGAATCGACGGGGTGAGAAGCACCGTCCTCGAGGACAATACGAACGCGCTGAATCTGGCAACCGGTGTTGGGACCCTTGGAGAGAGCCTCTTCGAAACCCTTCTGGATAGGACCGACGAATTCAGGAGGAATATTGTTACCTGAGAGTGCGTTAACGAACTCGTAGTCGACCTCAGCATCTTCGGGCAGGGGCTCAATACGACCGATGACACGGCCGAATTGACCAGCACCACCGGACTGCTTCTTGTGGAGGTAGTTGAAGGGGGCAGACTTGGTGATAGTCTCGCGGTAGTTGACCTGAGGGTAACCCACAACGACTTCGCAGTCGTACTCACGGCGGATACGCTCGCAGTAAATTTCGAGGTGCAACTCACCCATACCACTGATAATGGTCTCACCAGATTCGGGGTCGGAGTGCACGCGGAAGGTAGGATCTTCCTTAACGAAGCGATTCAGTGCCTTGCCGAACTTGCCAGCGTCCTTGGTGTTCTTGGGTCGGACTGCAAGCGAGATGACTGGGTCGGGGACGCGAATGGGCGAAAGGGAAAGCTTCACGCTACCATCCGTGAAGGTAGTACCGGAGTGGCAGTCAACACCGAACATGGCGACGATATCACCTGCCTTGGCCTCGTTAACATCCTGCATTTCGTTCGCATGCATGCGAACAAGTCGGGGCAGCTTGATCTTCTTATCGGTGGAGACGTTGTAGATGGTGTCACCCTTCTTGATGGTACCCTGGTAGACACGGAGGTAAGTGAGCTGACCGAAACGGGACTCTTCTAGCTTGAAGGCAAGCGCGACAAGAGGTGCCTGAGCATCGCTCGAAAGAGGGATCTCCTTGTCATTGTCGGTAGTATCCAACGCGATGTTGGTAACTTCAGAGGGGTTGGGCAGGTAGTCAACGACACCATCAAGCAAGGGCTGGACACCCTTGTTCTTGTAAGCGGAGCCCATGAAGACCGGGACGAACTTCAGACCAATGGTGCAGCGACGAATAGCCGCCTTGAGAACCTCCTTAGGGGGCTCCTCCTCGTTCAGGAAGTATTCGCCGATTTCATCATCAACATCCGCGAGAGCTTCTATGAGCATGCGCTTTCGCTCCGCAGCGAGAGCCTGGAGGTCCTGAGGAATATCTTCATAGCGCAACTTCTCACCGTTGGAACCGTCGAAGTAGATCGCTCGGTTCTCGATCAAATCCACGACACCCTGGAAGTTGGACTCGGCACCGATGGGAATCTGAACTGCAGCAGCGTTCAGACCGAGGACCTTGCGGAGATCGTTAATCGGCTTCCAGGGGGCAGCACCCGAGCGGTCAAGCTTATTGATGAAAGCCAATCGAGGGACCTTGTAACGACGCATCTGGCGGTCGACTGTGATGGACTGAGACTGAACACCGGCGACACCGCAGAGAACCAAAATCGCACCGTCGAGGACACGCAGAGAACGCTCGACTTCAATGGTGAAGTCGACGTGGCCGGGAGTATCAATCACGTTGATCACGTGGTTGTCTCGCCACTGCAGCTGAGTAGCAGCGGACTGAATGGTAATACCCTTTTCACGTTCAAGTTCCATGTGGTCCATCTTCGCGCCAACACCGTCCTTGCCCTTGACATCGTGGATGGCATTGATACGGCCACCGTAGTACAAAATACGCTCTGACAGCGTCGTCTTACCTGAGTCAATGTGCGCCGAGATACCAATATTGCGCATCTTGGCGAGGTACTCTGGGATGCTAGACATGAGACGTACCAGGGCGCAGTGCAGGTCGTATGCTGCAGACAAGTTGGCACGGCTGGCTTGATGCGTGGCCGCAAGCGTCTGAGCCTGGACCGCATTCACCGCTGCACGCGCACGCACGACGCGCTTAAGCCCGTTCACCGCAAGTCGGAACATGTTTCGAGCTGCAAAAAGGCTAGATTAGCAGGGGTGTACATAGGGAAGAATAACGGTATAATGCTGGTGAGTACATTTTAAAACATTTAGCACTACTTACTAAACATCGCACGTCCTGGCATACCCCCTTTTACCCAAAATCCGATACTCTCTCCACTCCGCAATTTGCTATCCGTCCTGGCCCAGAAAGTGAAAACCGACGGACAGCACGGGCTCCATCAGTGCAAGGGGATATTGGGAGGGAGCTATCGCGGTGACACCAACTAGCAGAATAGCTATGGCGCTGGATTGCCGTCAGATAAGGTCGGCTGGATTTGTACACTTAGCTTGGAAGATACCATTAAGAGTGATGGGACCAGTTTAGACTCCAAGACCCTGCATGCTTTTCTTGAGCTAATTCGAGTCGTACGCCAGCAACTCGGTGATTCCACAACAGCACTAAAAGGGGAGCGCCCTGGTGAGCAGCTGTCTTAATGATCTCGGGAGGACTGCCGCGGGAGCGCCCCGCAGCCCCCCGCAAATATCACGCAAGACGCAGCAAAATTTGAAATTCCTCCAGTCACATGAGAAAAATTTCGTGGTGAGTGTGCATCCTTTCGGGATGTGTTTCGCGCCAGTGAGTCACTGCTACGGAGGCATCCGGCCGGGATTAGATTACCCACACCGCGTATCACTCCTTTTCAAGACCCATTCCATAACCACACGACCCATTCTCAACGCTTCAGCATACTTTCCAATCTGCATGAGAAGATTCCGAGATTGATTCCATGGCTTATGTGTGCGTTCAGCGCGTTACATCCCGAGTTTAGACCTGCTGTCGAAGCCAGACGCGCTCCCACGTACCGATCTGACTGAAACCGCAGCTGGATCTGAGGAGAGCTGACCCTGCCGACCAGAAAGACACGGCTCACCTACGCAGTCCCTTCGACTGGACGGAACGGTTAGAAGCGATCCCCGATCGAAGACGGCCAGGACGTGCATACCTCCAGTCCGTACAGAATCGAATCAAGTCAATCGCAGGGCTGTCGCTCCAGTCGTGACGTTGCAAAGTACCGAGTCTAACGCGCTCAATCCCCTTATTTCAAGTAACCGGACCTCACGGTTTGCGACTTGACTCTGCTGACGCAGCTCGTATCCACTCAGAGCAACGACTGCAGGGAGTTCACTTCGCCAAGATGAAGATTTCACTATATCTCACACTAGCTTTGGGCCTGATCCTTGCCCTCTGCGCCCAATCAACGTTTGCCAATGATGACTTTGAGTATCCCGCCTTCAGCCCAAGCATGACGGCACACGAAGCACACCGGGCAGCGATGACGATTGTACAGCGCCCCAATGTCAATATGCGTGATATCCGAGAGTCCCTCAAGTTCTTCGAACACTGCGTCAAGCTCGAGCCCCAGGTCGCTTCGTACCACAACAACCTCGGCGTGACTCTGATGCGCTTGTCGCGGTTCCCCGAAGCTCACCGCAGCTTCCTTCGCTCTGCTGACCTAGATCGTGACGCCGAAGACTACCAAGTAAACATCAGAGACCTCGCGCAGTTCTGGAAGAACATGCCTCTTGACCCGATCACGGCTCGTCTTTTGGGCAAGACCGCTACTCATCCACCCATCGATCCGTGGAATGGTTATCCCGGCTTGGATGGTAACCCCGAAGTAGATCCTGATGATTTCGATCCAGACGAGCTTCAGGATCGTACAAGACGCCAAGCACCTTCAAAGCCAGCACCTCGCCCGACACAGGCATCGAACCGCGACCCTGACGACTTTGATGACGACTTTGACGGAACTCCTACTCACACGCCGACCTCGACGTCCACGTCCAATGGAGTTGCAACTGCCAAGCAGGGCGGCAGCGGTGTAACGAGCCGTCTCCTCACCGGAGAAGCCGACGAGCCCATGTACGACAACGTTCCACTGCGCGCCATTCAGCTCAGCGATGCGGATGTAAAAACTGCGCTTGACATGCTCACGCGAGCACACGCCATCAATTCGGGTATTCTCGAGACGCACGTCATTCTCGACGACGATGATGATGATTTTGTCGCAGCAACCATGAACAGCCTGCGTTTGGATCTCAGCGCACACTCCCAGGCCGCCGAGCTCGCCCGCAAGACACTTCTACGTGCGGCTCAGGTCGGTGGTGGTAAGCAGGCTGATATGGCTGCTGCCGTCCGTCGTGGTTTGGTGAATGAGTTCAAACAGTTCCTTGCAAACAAGCTAATCGCTTCGGTCCAGAAGTCGCTTCCCCCTAAGCCCCCTCGCACTAAGAGATCCCTCCCCTCCCCTCAATCGATCGATGAAGAGAGCTTGTCACCCATTGAGCGTCGTGCACTGCGCCTCTCACGCGTGAACACCAACCCTCGCTCACCTTTCCCGCGTATTCACATTCGAGATCTTGGCAAGCCTGAAAATGCCATTTACCTCGCAGGTCGTCTGCCATACATCCTGGTAGGCGCCCTAGATGTTCACACTGGCGGAGATGTCGATGCTGGTAACAAAGAGCGCGCAAGACTTTGGACTCCTGAAATGTTTGCTGCCAAGTTCCCAGACGCCGTTGCAGATTTCTATCCCTCGAACATGGACGATGTCCATGTTCATCCTTTCCTAAGCCCAATGAGCAAGGCCGTCGCCGAGTTCCTGCACCCATCTGGCGACTTCCCCAAGAACGAAATCGTGCCAGGCACCTACATTCAGTTCAATGTCGTCGACGAGCACTGGCAGCAGCTTCGACAAATGGTGAAGATCCCTCCTCGTTTCGAAGAGGACCTCATTTGGCTCGAGTCTTGCCTTGGCAATCGTGAGATGGTCAACGAGTTCACCAAGAAGCTTCACTGGCGAATGAGCCTTATTGGATCTCAGGGAGCAGGTATGTTCAACCACCAAGATGTTATGCGCACGAGCTCATGGCAGGCGCAGCTTGTCGGTGGTAAGCGATGGCATATTTGCGCACCTGATCAGCGTGTGTATCTCTATGGTGCAGGCACAGTTGACTGTTTCCACCCAGACTATGAAAAGTATCCCCTGTTCAAGTACGCGCGCTGCTGGGAAGATGTCGTCAAGGCAGGTGAGATGGTGTTCTACCCCCGTGACTACTGGCACCAGACTGAAAATGTTGCCACCCCTTCCATCTCCATTTCTGCTTCTGTCCTCGATGCCTACAGCTACAAGGAGATCCAAGGTATCATCGAGCGAGAATGCCGATTCGGTACCTACCGTTGGAACTTCAGCCAGGAGCTATGCAAGACCCTCGAGACTAAGTGCTTCCCCATGTGGGAGAATATGTACGGCGGTAAGTTCGACAGCTACGTTGCTGAGAATGAAGCCCACCACAAGGCTCAGCTGAACTACGTCTAAGAACCTACCCTACCAAGCCGAGTTGATCTAAATGCCACTCGCATGCTATACTATTCCAGAATACCGTCCAACCTGTTTACTGTCCCTGTAACTGTAAGAATGAACCTTCTCGGCACGGATGTTGCTTCATGAATGAATCCCGAATACAAAGTCTGGAAATGTATTTTGAAAGGGGATGGGAGTAAAATTCCAAGAGAATATATTGGATAGGCTCAGACGAGCGCCTTTACGTCTCAATCTGCCCCTTTGTATTCCCCATTGTGCCTCACCCTGTCCCCGACGTGCAGACTACTCGGTTTCAAAAATCTAAAACTCAGCCCAATGTGACCGTTGAAGTGAGGTTCACGGGGAAAAGTTCTGGAGCGTTGCACGCTCGAGATGCGGACAGCAAGGGGGATCTGCATGTACTAACCTGTTCTATGTGAGCATATCCTCCAAATAACAGATTTATTTCGTCCCTGATGACACGTATTATCCCCGATCCTCTCCGTTTCAATTCAATGTAGATCACAGGACTGCACAGGAGGGCGTCTGAACGTCTGACCCCCACCTGTCCCGGACGCCAACACCAAATTGAGACTAGTAGCTGGTTTTCCTAGCGTGTACAGCTCCTAACATCGCTCAAGCGCAGCACGCAGTTAGTCCCCGACCCATCTTGACTCGAGGCAGGAGAGAAGTAGATACTAGCATGGAGCAACGACTCACGTAACTGGACTAGGCACAGTGTGGGATCCTAGAGCGGTAGCAGACTGTTACTATACACTACGGATAGCTTATTAACACGTCATAGCCTGACGTCGGTGTGCTCTTCACTCGCTCATGTACGGTGCAGGGGCTAACGGATCGTTCTCGCGTAGCAGCGGAGATCCGCTCGAGGCTTCGCGCACGAGACCAAGGCTCAATGGGCAGCTACTGGGAGCTGAGACTCAACATGATCTTTCCCTCAACACATCGCGTGCTCAACTGCTCGCCCTCGCCCGAGGTGAAACTGGATCATTTGGCGCATCTCTTTCCTCTTCCAGGCTTCGGGCAGGTGGTACGACGTTCCCAGCTGCTGCTCAGCCGCAAGAGCAACAATCAATGTCCAATTCGTTCCTAGGCAAGTCACAAAGCAGGGCCAATCTATTGGAAGTTCCCTCTCTCTCGCAATCTGCATTTGCTTTGAATGCAAGCAGCGCGAACCATCATCCTGTAGCGAACCAACCATTCATCAACCCACGCCAACGTTTATTGGAATTGAGCAGCAGTAACTTGCGCGCTAGTGGATCACTTCTTGGACAACCCAATGAACGTGGAAAAGAAAACAGGCAGCCTTCTCATCCACAGTTCCAGTCGTCGGGCCTAGGTTCGAGTGTGCCCTCCGAGTATGAAGAGGCTCTGCAACGATCTCGAATGGCACTTGACCAATCGGTGTCCGTTTTAAACGCGAGCCGAAACCTACTTCTCCCGTCACAATCAGCTACGGCCAAGCCAAAGGCAGATCCACTCTCAACGTCGATGCTCTCCACAACGTCGAACCTCCAGCCGTCAAGACAGCTGTTTAATGTAAACACCCACGCGATGAGGCCTGGATTGGATCAGTCGCAATTACTCAATGTGAGCCATAACCTTGACACCTCCACATCGCTTCCGAGCATGGCTATGCCTAGCACCGCCGCCACCCAGCGACCAGAGGCCAAGCAGAAACAATCCCGAGCTGAGGACAGTTTATTCACCGCCAAGCATCAGACAGGCTCTGCACTTTCCGTATCCATGCTTGCAGACTCAGACGCGATATCACCTATTGAGCATCGCTCGGGGTCTCTATCCCAGCCCAGTGTGTTAAGTCGTGAGATTCCTCCTCCAGGTGAGGCGAATCCACCGATCAAGCGAGTTTATGCTCCTAGCGGACCTGAGCTGGCAGCGATTGCTCCGCGAACAGCTGAGCTCCTGGCGAAACGAGAACGCGAAAAACAGCAGAACCACTCTGCGTCAGCGGAAGTGAGTCAGCAGGAACAACTTACGACCAGTGTCGCAAGCACGAAACCTCACACCGTTGACCCATTACAGCAGTCGTCTCGTGCAGCAGCAGCGAACTCTTCCTTGTTCGGGTCCCTCAACCAGGAGGTCATGTTAATTGCTGGTGACAGTGAGCCTTTGGTCAGCGAAGGCGTCGCCTCGCCCCGAAAGCCAATGCCGACCACTGCAGACCAAGTTCAGCTCCTGAGGTATGGCAGGGCGTTATCACCTCTCAATGAAACAGCCGAAGAACAAGTACCGGAGCGAAATTCAGAGTCGCATAATCAGGGAAAAGCTTCAGACTCGAAGTCAAAGGCTCCACAGCTACTTTCTTCTTCATTTTCAACGAATCCACTCGTTCATGCGCTGAACACAACGCTTACTCGTCGACACGGCCTGCCTATTCCCATCAGTGTGCGCTCCCCACCTCGCCGTTCTACGGCAGAGCGTCTTGCGACGTTCCAAACTCCAGCGACTGGAGCTAACACATCCCAGCGGTCTCAGCCACAAGATAAAATTGATCAAGCCTTGGAGGAAAGCGGCATCTTTTCATCAGACGATGAGAACATTGACCGTAGCCCAAATGCTCGGCCCGACACGATGAAAGCATCTCCTCCCCTGTCGGCGTTAGAAAATCCTCCTCAAGTAGAACCTTCACAAGCAGCTACCTTAACGGTTCCAGAATCAAGTGACGTCAAAGACGAGACGGTGAACTTGGGTTTGAGTCAAACCGAACCACAACCTGTTATGAACACTCCAAAAAGGCGCGCAAAGCCGGCAGCAACCAGCACCGATGCACATTCCACACCTCGATTGACGCTACCTAATGTGCAAACTCGGATGGATCCGGAGTCTGCAGCGTTCATTGAGCAGATCGAACTCAGCAAGGCCGCTGTGGCACAGCTTCGCGTTGATGCTAAGAATTACCAGCTGCGAGCAGAAGTCGCTGAAGAAAAGGTTCGAACCGCTGTCGTAGAGAAAGAGCTTGCTCTTCGTGAAGCGGCTGATGTCCGTGCAGAGCTGGACAATCTCAAGAAAGAGGTGGAACAAAGGCCATTCCGTGTGCGCAACTCTGCAACGGGTGCCGAAGAACTTGATCTTGCGGCTCTGGCGGGACATGCGCGAGCGACTACTGTTGCCGCACTAGCATCTAAGTTGTGCTCTAAGGTGCTGATGCCATACTGGCTCCGATGGCGACTGTTTGTTACGAAAGCCAAGATGGAAACCGTCGCTGAATTCAAGGCCGAGGAAGCTGTACGTGCTGCCGAGCGGGAGTCTACCGCCCGGGTAATGGCCGAGCGCAAGCAGGCTGAGGCAGTGCAAAGGGATCTCGTCCGCCGCGCTATCGAGATCTTATGTGAGCGCAAGAGGAGCCAATCACGAAGGTTGCGCCTTCAGGAGGCGTTCCACAGGTGGCGTCATGTTGTCGAAGTCAGAAAGGACAGCATTCTGCGTGCTCTTGACACAATTATCACGAGACAGCGAGCGAAGTTATTGACGGGAGGGTTGTCGCGGTGGCGCGTAGCCATATTAATGCAGAAGGAGCAAGAAGCTTCTCGCGCTCATGAAGTCATGGTAAGCAAACTGAACTCTGAGGCAAAGCAACAACGTGACATGATCCAACAGGAGCTTGAGGCCGAACGCGAGAAGTATGCCGAAAGCACTCAAATCCTTCGCCAATTTGCTATCGAGACTCAGATCAAACGGAAGGATGAAGCGCGACTAATCCAGGCGTTTAAGCACTGGCGCCTACAGGCGACAAAGTCTGTCAGTGCTCGCAGGGCGGCGGTTGAGAAAATCGGTCTTATTCTCGCGGAGTTGTCGAAGCGACAAATGCTTCGTACGTTCAAGGAATGGCACCAGCGGACATTGAAGAGTACATTCACGCAGCGTCACGACCGTGTGATTAAGCTGTTCCGAGCTCAAGTCGAGCATAGAATATCCACGAAGCGTGAGAACGCATTACATCGTGCATTCTATCTCTGGCGAGACTATGTTCGCTCAAGGCATATCCAGAAACAATTGCAGTATGATCGTCTAGGGAGAGCTGTTGACAACTTCTGGCAGTCCCGTGCTCGCGCAACCTTCATCCGATGGCGTTTTATTTCAGCGCAACTTCGAACTCGCGAAAGCCTCAACGCCCAGCGGGCACACCATCGTGAACTTCTGCTCAAACGCGTGTTGTTGATCCCTCAACGACAAATGCTCCGGGCGGGCCTTGAAGCGTTTAAGCGTAACGTCCTCCATTATGGAGCAAATCTTGCGCGGGTGAGACTTCTGCAAGCTGCAGAGCGCCAGGCTCAATTCCTTGCCAGCAACAAGACAAAAGCGCGCCTACGGGTTGCCTTCCACGATTGGAGAGAATATGCTCGTGTGCGCAAACTTCAACACAACGCTCTGGAGGCAGCGAGCCGTGCGGGCCGTGTTTATGGCCTCCGCATCGGATTCACTCGATGGAAGCGCGGTGTGCTAGTCGCTCAACAAAAGGATAAGGCGAGAGAATTGCTTGCACAGATGGACACACGAAAGGAGCGGCTACTTAATGTAGCCCGAGCGCAGTGTGAAGCCCTCGCGAGGAGCAAAGCAACAACAACTCTTGCGTCTGCGTTTTCCGCGTGGCGTCTTGTTACAGAGGAAAGTAGGGCAATACGAGACCGCATGCGATTGAAGGTTTTCAGCGTTTGGCGTGAGTTTGCTCGCATGAAACGTGAACAGCACGAACAACGGGATGCGGCGCTAAACCGAGTCGTGCAGAGTTACCGACGCTCGATGATGAAACAAGCATGGCTTACATGGGCCAAAGCGGTGTCAAATTGGCATCGTGTCCAGCATGTCAAACTTGTACAGGAGCTTGAGGCAAAACATAATGCGACAGTGGAAGAAAACTGGAAAAGAATGGTTGAAAACAATGCCAAGCTCCGGTCGTATGCCGCTCAGCTTTGTGGGGATCGAAGTCGACGCGCAGCGATGAAAGCAGCCCAAATTGCAGCGTTTACCAAGTGGCGTCTATATGCTGCGTCAATGAAAGTTCGAAGAGTACAACTCGCCAAAAAGCTTCTGCATGCATCCGATCAGCATGAAATGCAGACGCGATTAGCCTTCCAACACTGGCGCATGGTTACAGCAGCAACAAAGGAGAAGCGGCAGGTGCTTGCCCAACACCTAGCCCGAGTTCGGGCAGAGGCTCTCACGAAGATTATCAACCGAGCCTCGATCCGGCTTCAAGTTCGAGCCCTCGGTTTATGGAAGGCCTTTGTACTTGGAAAAGAACTACGGGAACTACACCAATCGTATCAGCAGCAGCTCGGGCGAGCATCCACCGCAAAGTTTGACTTGGAGACACGCTTCTGTGACCTACTCGAAAAGCGTCGAAATCGCCTGCGGCTAACCGACGCATTCATTCAGTTCCGCCAGTGGGCAACGGAGAGACGAGCCTACCGGCAACGCTTAGAGGAGGCTGCCAAGCGATTTAATATGTGGTTTTTGCGCAAGGAGGCGGAGAGGAAGTTGAACGTTCTCCACAAGTGGAATCTTGCAGTGAAGCTAATTCAAGCGAAAGAGCGTGCTAATCAACGGTTGATTGAGATCGAGGCTGCAGCTGCCGAACAAAATGAAGCTAATTTGGCTACCACCGCTCGATTGTGGCAGGAACATGTCGATAATCTCACGACACAGCATGAGGTCGAGAAGCAACAGGCCCTCGAAGCAGAGCGTGAGAAAATGCATCAATTGCTAGAAACCAAGCTTGAGGAGGCGCTTCAAAAACACACCGAAAGTCAGAATAAGCTAATTCAGCAGATACAGGATGCCGAAGATCGTTTACGTGAAGAGCGCGAGTTGCGGCAGGCAGTTGAGAGACAGCTTGAGCAATCCACCGCTGAAGTGGCCCTGCTGAGGTCCGCACTCGAGTCTAAGGACGTAGAATTTGCGGATGTTAAGCGCGTCGCAGCGGAGCGAGCTTCTGCCCTAGAGATGACGGAGATGTGGGCGCGTCAGGTGCATTCTGAGGAGAGACGCACACGTGGTTATGAGCGGGCGACTATGAAGCGTAGATTGACATTGATTAACGCGTTTGCAATTTGGAGAGCTGAAACGAAGTTAGGGCTCGAGAAACGAAATGAAATCCAGCGGCTACGCCACCTCGCGTGTGTACAGCTCAGTCGTATAGTGTCTAGTGCAACTATGAACAGGCTTCGTGATGCCTTCGATAAATGGAAGACATTTTGCCGAATCCGCCGTGTCGAGCAGGCCGCAGCGGCTCGAGTCCGCGCTCTTGTAGAAGCTGAAGCTTCGGCTGCACGGCAGGAAACGATCAAAAAGACGCTTGCACTCACCATTGGAAGTGTGTTTGAAGATGTGCAGCTTGGTGCTGGTAGCGAGAGTGCGAAGCGACGACGCATGATTCGCGAGAAGAGTCTGCTCATCGCAGCGTTTGCCGTCTGGCGCTCGCAGACCCGTGAATCCAGAGCAGAGCGCCTTGCACATTCATACGCCCAAGAGCAGGCGTTACGGCGTGTGGTTGTAGCGAGTTGCAATCGAACGCTTCGGGCTGCGTGGTCACGCTGGCGTCATGCTACATCCCAAAGACGTGAAGAGAGTAACGAGACGTACTGGCGAGGAATTCGCAAAGAACTCGGCCTGAAGCTTGCCAAATCCTTAGGAGACACGAAGACACACGATCAGCTCCGGTCCGCATTCGCACACTGGCGTTCTGTGGCCTTGGCACATCGAGCTCACACTGCGACGCGTGAGGCTGCTATCGCACGGCAGGAGCTGGAGGCTGCACGCAGCGAGATTGCAGCATTGACGCATCAAGTAAGTGCGCTTCGAATGGCTGTGCAGGTCCGTGAGCGTGAGATGCATGACTATAGTGAGTCACAGGCAGATCTCTTCAGGAAACGATCCTTGCTTTCGAAGGGACTTGTTGCAATGCTCACGTTGTTCTGGCGACGAACCGCGGCACGCAAGGCCATAGGCGATTTGATGGTGACCGTATGCAACCGTCGAGCACGAGCGGCATTCTCTCGTTGGAGGCTGCTCACCCACCTTGTTGCACGCTCCGAGTTGATTCACCTCGCTCAGTCCACTGCAGCGGAGGATGAGCACAAGGATGCCGTCACAGTGGAGGCTCCTGAGAATACCGGCCCCTATCCCGTTCCTTCTATTACTTCCCATCGTGAACATTTGGAGAGCTACCGAGTACGGACGCTTGACCCTGATGAAGTTCGCCAGAGACACATCTTCCAGCTCGCTGGCCTAGACCCGGACTCTTCAATCCAGCTCTTGCATGAAGTGCAACAGTCGCAGCACGGACGCGGCTCTACAACTCGCCAACGCCCGCTGAACACATCTCTGACGCATGGAACAAGAGCACCCGAGGGATATCGACGAGTGGGTAACGCAGTTCCTGAGACGAACCTCGAAATGTTATCCGAGTTTGGAGATGACATGGACATATCTACAGCTCCCTATGGTGTGTTGAATGCGAGCAGAGTCAGTCATCATGACAAGGCGAGGTAGTCAGCGAGCCTGTCATATTTTCTTCACCGTCTTTGGCTTCGAGTCATTGGCTGCTCTTATCTGTAAGCGCGCAACAAAGTCTATATGCGCTTGCAAACCAGTGTGCACGCACAAACGAGTGCTTCTCATTGCGGTTTTGCCTAAGCCGGTCAGTAGTAGTCATCGGGGCCGTATCGCAGCTCTAACTGGCTTCCTAGCTGGAGTTGAGTGCGCTCAGTCTGACATCACACTGCCCTATCATAGCACCTCACACGCAGAATAAAGCAGCTCCTCATTGTGACCCATCCTGTACAAGCCCAGCCAAATCGCTAGTCACACCGATCGCAAACGAGCTCCACCTGCCTCTGCCCACCAGTCATTCGTTGTCACTGAGGTTTTCTTTCGAGCGGCCACCTCTGGATCTGAGTGACACAAGCACCTGTCCGGCTGAACGACCCTGGAAACCTTTGTTCCAGTATATGCCGAGTGTGTGTGACCCTGTCGGACAGGGGCCTGCCCTGCGCCAAGACCTCACGCAGGTCAAAGGGGGCAAATTTGTCTAGGAAAACGTATTATTGGCGTTTGTAAAAATGGCCACACGTACGTAGAATTGTTGACATTATTGAATATTATGCTGTTTGGTTTCGATGCTTATGGAAATGTTAAGGTTTGCAACCCCATTGCCTCTTGAAATATGGTGAATATTCGCAGTTTTCTCTAACAAGTGCCGAAGTCCTCCTCGGCCTTGAAAAGCTGAGGATATTCATCGCGCGTTTGGGGCCTGTGTCAATAGCTCCCGCAATATTCGATAGCTTACCACGTTTTGTATCATTATACCTGGAACATTCCTCGACAAAAGGCGCTCAATTTGAGAACAGCAGCGAAATCGGCGTTTTCGCGAAGCTTACGAACGCCTACTGCATTGTAGCACCCGGTGCGTCGCAGCACTTCTACTCGGTCTTTGAGGCTGAACTTTCCCAGCACATCCCCGTCGTTCAGAGTTACATTGGTGGCAATCGCATTGTCGGACGCCTCTGCGCTGGCAACAAAAATGGCCTACTCGTCCCGGCCTCTTGCACTGACCAGGAGTTGCAGCACTTGCGAAACTCACTACCGGATGAAGTTAAGATTGCTCGTGTTGAGGAGCGTCTCTCTGCTCTTGGTAACTGCATTGCATGCAATGATCACGTTGCTCTGGTGCATCCTGACATCGATCCCGAAACGGAACAGATTATTCAAGACGTCCTCGGCGTGGAAGTCTTCAGGCAGTCCATTGCAAAGAACGCCTTGGTGGGATCTTACTGTGTTTTGACAAATGAAGGTGCTCTAGTTCATCCACGTACATCCCTCGAGGAGCAGAGGGAACTCGCCACGCTGCTCCAGGTGCGTGTGACAGCAGGTACTGTGAATCGTGGTAGTGAAGTTCTTGGTGGTGGTTTGGTCGCAAATGATTGGGTTGCATTCTGTGGTATGGACACCACTGCAACCGAGGTTGCGGTGATTGAAAACATCTTCAACCTGCAGCCCAAGGTTGAGGCTGGCCTCGATGACATCCGTGAAGGTCTTGACACAGATGACCTGCTCGGCTTGTAAGCCAAGGGAAATCCCCTTCCCCTTCCTCTTCCCTTTCTCAATGTCCCACCCTTTGTATGTCCCTCAATCAATTGGACACTTGTTTTGGTTTGGATCAAAGAATAATAACGACGTAGAGATAGGGTTCCCCATGCATGCGAGAGTGTAAGCACAACTGCACGCGCGTGTGCACGAGGTTGAGAAGACCAAACGGACAAGGTTTGTAACGAAAGACGTGCTCCCCGAATGTCTCGCGTAACACAATAACTATGGGGGTAACAGCTATGAGAACCAATCACTCTCTGCCCAATTCCTTGAAAACACACGACGAAACCCGCCATTAGTTGTGTTCAATGCAACGAGCACATCCAGGCCTGGCGAGTGAACAATTCGCCAGACCTGAGGGTGGATTTGTCTGGGGACCGTCCCAACAGCCAGCCGGCTCCCTTGTACATGGTAGCAAGGTTCTATTGGCAACGGATAGAGCTCGAACCGCCGTACTGGGTGTATACTGTGAAAGCTGTAAAATGATGAAGAACGTTACAGTTGCAGGTATTTGAAACTAGCTAGCTCCAGAAATTCGGCCAACAATACAAATCACGGATTAATCGCCACCACCTAAAATTGAGAGTATGCACGAATGGCTGCGTTGGGCTGTGCCACATGGCCTGTCATTTGAGAATCGAGAATCCACCCTCATTCCTGTTTATGATGTCAATAACGATGCAGTCGAAAGGAATTACAGGTCAGAAGTATTGCTGTCGCTACTGTTGCTGGTACCTGTCGATGCGCGTGTTCGCTTAGCTGCTTGACTCAGCGCCGCTTCGATAACATCGAGGTTTTGTGGCTTGGTTCCATCTACGGTCTCCGTCCGAAGTTGGTTCTGCACAAGACTCGTCACAAATTGAGTTACGGAGGTTCCGGACTGTTTTGCAAGTCGATTCAACTCAACTACTGCGTTGCGGATGCGCAGCAGCTGCAACCCACGCTCATGTGCTAGGATGATCTCAGGATCTACTTCAGGCTTCAAGAAAGGTAGAGGGAATCGGAAACGAATCGCTGGATTGATTCGCTCGGCCGCAAGCAGACGGCTCTGCCCGACTGTTGGCTGATGCTGGGGCGGGTTCTTCTCATAAAGCTTTTTGACTTCGGCGCCGTTGCCGAACCAAGTATCTTCAGCTTTGGCGTCAGTCGCATCATACTCATCAGGCACGCCGTAGTCATCATCTCCAAACTCTACATCGGCTAGCGTTAGCGTGGAGATTGCAGACGAGTGAGCAGTGTCCACATCCACGGGCAGACTTTGGTCTTGCTCATCAGGGATATCAGCTCCTCGCACCATGTTTGTTGACCAAACCTTCAAGTCAAATTCGTCCTCGCGCTCAAAGTATTCGACGTTGTCATGCAGCTCCTCAAAATCGGGCGAGAATGCGCTCCACTTCTCGCGTTGCGCACGCGTCCAAACAAAGAGCATACCCGTGTCAGTAATTGAGTAAACAAGCGGTCGTGCCGGATGCACTGCAAAGTCATAGGTACCGCCCTGAGGACCTCGAACCACGGCTACGAGTCGACCTTGGTGGGACCAAACGTAGAGCGTTTGAACTGTCTCATCCATCGTGATTGTAATAATGTACTCTCCACTGCGAGTAAACATGGCACGTCGCCACGCCATCCTATTTACTCGATCGCTGAGCTCAGCGTAAAGTGGGAAAGGGTACAGCATACCTAATGCAACCGTGCTAGGATCGGCTCGCTCGCTTTCGTCAGCGGCGAGCCATTGTTCGGCAGCCTTTGCACGAGTATCATGGAGGGGCTGAGTCGGATAAAGCTTGGCCGTCTGCGCCGAACTTACGGCAACAAATGACTTGTCATCAGGGCTGAAGCACATGTGACGGATGTAGTGAGTACCACCACCCATCGAGAATCGGTACATCTCTTCGAGCGTCTCGGTATCGTACACGACAATGATGCTCTTGGATGTACCTGCAAAGATACGAGTTCCATCATTTGTGAACATCGCAAATACGACCTGATCTTCTCTCTTCGCACCTGCGTATGGGTGGGTTGCTGCTGAATCGGTCCATAATGATGACGAGACGGCCTCTCGTGCCTTCAGGATTCGAGCAACTTCGGCGATCGACGCAACTGGTGACTTTGGGGAGAGCGGACGAGTGATTTGAATTAGGCTCCATGAGGTTGGCGGGACCCAGGTGGCCTGCAGTGACATAGAATGGGTCATAGCTGCATCCTGTGCCGAGGTTGAAGAGGAAGAGGAGCCAGCCTGCGTAGTGTCGTCCGATCCCGGACTAGATTGCTTGTTTCTTTGCCGGGTGGGTACGTCATATGCAGTAATACGGAACTCGCTACCACTGTTGTCTTGGGCAAGGTTGATCAGGAACGTGTTGGGTTTTGTCGTGCACACCAGTGCCAGGTCAGGGTTGAATGGATGAATCTGGGACCATCGAATAGGGAACGGACAGGATGTCTCTCGTTCAACCAGACCCGTTTTGACATTGTAGCGACGAATTAGTCCATCGCTGCACGTTGCCAGCAAGTGCTTGTTGTTACGTGTCAGTGAGATGGAGATCACCGAGCGAGTCATACCATAGTATCTTCCGATGACAGTTTTGGAATCGACATCCCAGCTAGATGACAGCACATTAGGGTTCGCGGAATCACGGGAAGCATCACGTGAGTGGAATCTACATACTGGCGTAGACCTGAGGATAAGGCCTGTCGTGGGATCGACAAACCACAATGGGGCAAAGTGGGCGCGAAAAGCTAAACTTGTTGAATAAGCATGACTTTGAAGTCCAAACAGTGTACGAACAAATGAGATCTACGTACGCAATAATAGATCCGTCGTATAGGCCAACGAAGAGAATACTGCCATCGTGGGAGAGGGTACAACAACCGGCAAAACCAATGTCCAACTCCTGTGGATTCGACTCTGGATAATCCAGTTCGTAAGGTTCCATCAGTGCGAGATTCATTTTGCCTTAAATCCGTGGATTCGCAAGTGCCAACGGCGAATCAAATCAACTAGTGTGGTTCAGAATGCAGTGCAGGAGTGCAAACAGCGTTTTAATTGCTATAATACCTTCGTCTATCCGGCAATCTTGGAATGGGTACACTGTACTCCAAGCTTGAGATTTTTGACCCAATGCGGCTAAAATCACAATTTCAAACTTGAAAGATGGCGGACTGTGTATGGAACTAGATGTAACTCGGTATATGTTAGAGCTGAAACGCGTGCAGATTAATCAAGAGTATCTGGATCTGTTGACTGCTTTGACTGCTGGCAGCCTTCTTTCTGCTCCAGACTCTCGGCTTGCTTGCGAGTTTGTGGTTTGTTTGACGATCCCGCATCCTCTCCTTCATCCTCACTATCACTGTAAATACCCTTAGCATGGCGACGAGCACGCGCTCGCTCTTCTTCTGCTTTGCGTTCTTCTTCGATCTCCTCTTCAATAGTCTTTCGGTGAATGCCGTGCGCTTTCTCAAACTTATCGCGCAGTTCGTGTACTCGCCTGAGCCTCTCTTCACTCTCAGCAGCACGCTGCGCCGCTGTCGCGTGGTAGCGGTCAGCTACAGACTTCATAAACTCATTCATAACCCATCGACCATCGTACGCCATGTCGTACCAGAAGTTGATTGCAATTGTCCGCCCCCGTTGACGTACTGCGTGGAACCACAAGGCCGGGAGGTACAACACTTGACCTGGGCGGACTGTGATATTGAACTTGGTGATCTTGTCAAATTGGACACCTTTCTGAATCGTATCTTCCTGGGTCGGATTATCGACATCGACGTTAATCCAGGTCGTAGTCTCGTTAAAGGGATCCTTTTCGTCCACTGGACAAGCAACGAATCCGTCCTTGACTATCCTCAGAGGCTTGGAGTCGTCCTTCGTTTCAGCAGTTGTGTTGTTGCTACCTTCTGGCACTGGATCATCTTCACCCGTTGTTCGTTGCCAATAACCGCGCGGGAGTGTGGACTTTGTCAGCCAATAGTAATCGGTTGGAGGCACCAAGGTAAAGTGTTTCTCGCCACAAACCACTGCATACAAGTTCTCGTAATTGTCCGAGTGCATGGTCGTGACAGAGCGTGTATCACCCATCCAGAAGTTGACAGCATCTGGCATCGCACCGAAGGCCTCGGTAGCAAACTTGAGATGCAATTCAGCATCTCCATGCAGTGCCTGGAATTCGGTACTGAAACTTGAGTTCTGATGTTGGCAGTACGGCACCCCGTAGTGTCGCTTGCGAACAGTGTCGGGGTCCTGAGGAACGAACGGCTGGGTGGTGATGCGGACCGCTGCAGGGTCCACCTTGGCTAGCTCTGACATACTAACCTCTCGATCATCCACAACACTGTCGGGAAGGCAGTTAGCTTCGAAGCCTCTGGGCGGAGGACTCGGTGTCGGCTTACTGCTTTCACGCTCAACTAGACTTAGAAAATCACCGAATTTCATCTTCTCCTCGCATGGTGTCACGAACATCGTTTCGTCCACGATGGAGTCACCGCGCCCGTCGGGCGTGAAGTCGATTGTTACGGTCTCATTGCCCACGACCTGTCTCAGATACGCATCGGAACGCCAGCGTCGAAGAGCTGGCCAGTGGTCAATAGCGCCCTCGATTAGCACAGGAATGTTCTTTGCCACGAAGTCGCGGTAGAACACGAGCGGAGTCAGCTCATTCGCGTGAATCTTCTCAATCACCGGACAGCCTAGTGCTCGGTACTCATGAGAGAGTTTGTCGAAGGGATAGTCCTCGCCCTCAGCTAGAGTAGTAGTGGGAAGAGGCAGTGCAATATAAGCATTGTCATCTGGTATATCATTACGCACTTTTAAATCAGGTGCAGCGCATAGACATCCTTACGTACGTGACCACTTGGGTGACTCGGGTTCAGAGTCGTAGGTATTTTGGATAGGTTCTACGTTGATTGGCTGCAAACCCGTCGCATTTAGGATCTTGTTTGAAATGCCTTGAATGTCCATAAGGGACTGGCCTTGTTGATTTCGTACCGCAGCCGCGTCGTGTACGCTTTTCAAACACCTTGGCAGTGGAGCGATAAACCTTTTCAAGTTCGCTGATAGTGTACATTGCGCGTATCGAGAGTGGGAAAAAATTACATCTCCGAGTGTATGTTGCGTGCAAACCTAAGTTAAGCTCTCCAGACCCGCATTACCTCACCGGATTCACTCTCAAACACGCACATTCCCACTTCCTTACTTCACAACATGCGGTCTGACCCCTTATGCAGCCAATTGTAGGGGCGTCTCCCTGCAAATACGTCGCGAGGAACGAACACAACCGCAATAGTGGCGCACGTAGACTGCGTTCCACGCACTGAGAAGCGCTCACGCAAGGCATCCCTCGAGTAAAGCACCATGAGCGCAGGTAGAGCGGGCACAGGTGGTCGCTTCACCCTGCTCTCCCTAGAGGAGAATGAGTACTACTTCGAAGATGTTGGCTGCACTGCGGGTTACCCAGCAGCGTCTGAGCCATCTACAAGCGCGGCGTCAGCATCTGGACAGCAAGTACCTCAAAGAAATACCTTCAAAGGACGGCTACACATCTGCTCGAACTCGCTCTACTTCGAGCCCGAGGACCAGAAGCAGCCCATCGTCAAGATCCCGTTTGCATCCGTACGCACAATTCAAGAGCAGCCTGTACGCCGAGTTGTGGTCAATTTTGGTAGCGAGACGCAGCCTGAGGATGATTGGGGAAATGTGCTCTCGAGTCCCGGGACAGCAGGTTCCACGAGGAATCGACGTGTCGGATCCGTCTGCGGTGAGGAGGCTATCTTGATCGAGACGACCACAGCAATGACACTCATACCGAACCAACCACATCGTGCCGTCCGCATGGCACTGCCAAGCATACCTCCATTTACAGTACCCGAAGAAATCCAGAAATTGCCGTACTACGGTGTTGACTTTGTATTCATCCCAACGTATGTCCAAGTCTCGACCGTGCTTCCTCTTATCCACTGTCTTCACTCCATTCGTCTTCTCGCACTGAACAAGCCTGGAGCAGCTGTAGCATCCGCCGAGGCGATGAAATCCTTGTTTTCACAGTTCAACGCAGTTCCTCAGACCGCATCGTTGACCCAGGAGGAAGCCAGGTATGATGGAGCAGCACTCGCTGAGGCGCGTTTACAGGAATTGATTGCATTGCGATCGTCACTTAGAACTTTCGACTTGACTGAAGTTGCGGACTATTCGGAAACCCCCATCAATGTGAGGAGCTGGATTATTTGCGCCAATTGTGGGCGAGCACCGCGAGATGGATGCCACTGTGGTCCAGCTGCGGGCACACAACAGTCACCAGTTCCGCAGCAACCAGCAAATCCAATTTTCTCGCCAGGTGCAACTGCTGGTGCACCTACAGGTGGTGCATTCCATCGCACTCCCTCTGTCACTCCTTATCCAATTACGACCCCATCTACCGCCGGTAGCCAGCAGCAAGGCGCCGCTGCATCATATGCTTTGCCTGTACATTTGGTCACACCACTGGTGTCCTCACCTGGTTTGCTCCTGCTCACCGACAAGACGCTATACTTCCAGTCAGCTCACGCGGACATTGAGGCAGAGCCTATGAAGAAAGTGCCCCTTGCACTTGTCAGCCATATTCTTTGCCGCCGTCATGCAACGCGAGATGTCGGTATCGAACTCTTCGTCGATACAACGGCCAGTGCTGCGCAGCGTTATGCAGAGCCTAATCCATCGGGTGAACTGAAGAAACCAAGCTCGTTGAATCCGTCGCGACATAGTTCGATTTCCTCGACAGCGTCAGTATCGTCTACCCTCCTTTCGCCTACCGGAGAAGACCATCAGGAAGACAGCGTACCGTCATTGACTCGCGCCTCATCGTCAATGAAAACCAATTCGGCTGAAGTCAGGGCACTCCTGCGAGCTCGGCATTCATTCTTCTTCGTTTTTTCCAACACGGCGACTAGGAATGCATTTTTGCAAGCTGTTAAGGCACAGCCAGCTTACAAGCCACGCCCACAGTTGGAGCTCCCCGCCGTACTTCGAGGATGGATCTCAGGTGAAGTTTCGAACTACTTGTATCTTTTGTACCTCAACGTGATCGCAGGTCGCTCTTTCAAGGACCTTGCGCAATACCCCGTCTTCCCATGGGTGCTTTCGGACTATGAATCTGAAACCATCGATTTGGACGATCCGAAGGTCTACCGTGACCTCTCCAAACCTATAGGTGCCTTGAACCCTGACCGTTTGGCACAGCTTAAGAAACGTATGGACTCGCTAGCCATCGCGTACGCTGAGGCTCAGAACGAGCGAGCGCAGCAAGCGAGACCCCAAACTGAACTGGAGAAGTTCGAATCCAAGCGCTTGTTGCCTTTCTTGTATGGTACTCACTACTCTACGCCTGGCTATGTTGTCCACTTCTTGCTTAGGGCGTACCCAGCGTATATGTTACGTCTTCAGGGAGGGAAGTTCGACCACCCAGATCGGTTATTTGTATCCGTGGCTGCGACGTGGGCATCCTGCCTGACCAACAACGCTGATGTTAAGGAACTCATTCCTGAGTTCTACACAGTCGAAGAGGATGTTGAGGATACGGAGTCAGAAGGCGCAGCAAACCCAGACGCGTTTGACCGCATCACTTCAACACCATTGGGTTATGAGAACTCATCCTATGGCTTCGATGTTTTCGGTTCTTCGAGCGTCTCACCAAGTAAGACCCGAGGTGAGGATGGCAAATCAAGTCTGGGGATGAAAGTAATTGGGCTCTCGGGTGCAGCTGGCAACCTTGCTGCGGTCAAGCCAGCCGGTCGATTTCTTGTCAACTCGCTTCGGCTGCCATTGGGGGCAACTCAATCCGGAGTCGAGGTCGATGACGTTGCCCTTCCTCCATGGGCTCGTGAAGGGGGCCCGGCGGCACTGGTTAACACAATGCGGGCTGCGCTTGAGCATCCAAATTGCAGTAAGCAGCTGCATCAATGGATTGACCTAATATTTGGATACAAGCAAACGGGAGCTGCAGCAGTAGCAGCAGATAATCTTTTCTACCCCTTGACGTACCCACACAACGTAAACTTGGATGCTATCACGGATCCAGTCATTCGTCACGGATTAGAAACCCAAGTTCTTGAGTTTGGCCAGATGCCAACTCAGCTCTTCAATGTCCCCCATCCCCCGCGCAATGCGACCGAGGAGGAAATTGAAGCCTTCCTAAAAGAATGCTCGATTTTCACCAAGACGATGACACACGGAAACTCTCTGCAGCCGGTAGAGGGGTTGGAGTTTTTGGTCCCGGAAGAAGCAAGCGATAATGCCGCCCTTCTTGCACGAAACACTCAAGATCAAGCATCGCCTGATCCAGTTTCAAACTCTGGAAACCCGGTTGGTTCTACATCCGCAATTGAACAAGCTACAACTCGATGCGATTCATCCAACGAAAACAAGACCAATGTGCTCTCCGAACTAAGCCCCACTGCCCTGGATGCCGATCAAGAGCTCACCATTGATGATGTTGTGTCGACATTTGCAGGTGCTGCATTGAATCAGTCCGCTATGCCGACAACTGCATCATCGGTTCTCTCTAACTTGGTTCTCTCCACAGGCAACGACGAGGAAGAGGCTGCGGTATTTAGGTCGATTGTTCGCACTGGAGGAACCAGACGGGATGGAGACAAGGAACCCAGCTCCGCGAAAGTGTTAGAGGGAGATTCTGCCCAGCTTACTCTCGAATCACGTGCCCTCAGTTGTCTGCCTCGTGATCGATCCCCAGCTCGGACCCGATCCACAGAAGAGGACACTCAAAGTCGTATTCAGCATTGCATCACTAGACATTCAAAGGAGTTGTCTCGCTGGCCTTTCTGGATGGGCATGACCACTAGTCCTGTTGCAGTCGTACCTCCTCACCGCAATGGCTTGGCTTGCTCCCATTTGTCTTTGAACGGCGATGTTCTTTATACTTTAACACGCGATGGGATTATCAAAGTCTATTCAGAGATGTTCTTGGAAAGTGGACCGCACCAACTGCGCCAAACAGCGGTCTCAAGCTGTCCCTTGACTAGCATTGCGACAGTTGATGCAGCGGGCCATTTTGCGCTCATCGGATCAGCCGATAATAACCTTTACCTGTACAGTCGTCTGTCTGGAAGTGTGCTTGGCGTTGCCGAGAATGCACACGATTCGAGTGTTTCCTCTGTCTCTATTGTTAGCGACGCTCTTGCTGTCACCGGTGGTTTGGATAGTGTCGTGCGTGTATGGCATTTATCTCCACAGGGCATAGATCGAGCTGAGGCCGTCTTTTCAGAGCACACAGCTTCAGTACGCGCGGTCGACGTTGACCGTCTCGAGCGACCACAACTCGTTGCAAGTGGAGCCGACGACGGTCGTGTTTTATTGTGGGACTTGAACTCTTTCCAGTCTCTGGCACTCCCAATAGCAGGAACCATTCCATCTTCCTCCACAAGCTTCACCGTTTCAGCCAACTATCCTTCACCCGAGACGATCACTGCTCTGAGAATGCATCGAGATTACTTGATTATTGGGACTGCGGGAGGTACTGTTCAAACTTGGTCGCTGAGCATGCCTACAAAGCCTGTGCATCAATTCACTGTATCGGGTCCGGTTACTTCACTTGTTACAAGCCCGTCACAAAACGTTCTCACGAGTCTTGGACTTGTACCAGCCTCTGACGTCAGCGCCGAAACTCCCTATGTCCTCGACGGAGTGCTGGTTGGCACCGGTTCCGGAAGCCTTTCATTCCATGGTTGCCCATATAGTGCAGACTCTGCGGAGCTCTGGTCAAGACAATTCACGCGCCCAATCGCATCACTCTCCATGTCACTTACAAGCGGCTTTGCTGATGGTGGAGATGACAGCAATGGATTTGCGAATCGAACCCGCGGCAATAAGCTTAGTATTTGTTTCGAAGATCCGGCGGGTAGCGGAGGCGATGAAGCGCAGTCTGTCATTTTTGGAGTGGCAACTACCCCTTCCGTGGCTTCGTGGGCTGGAGGTCCGCAGAATGAATAAGACAAATTTCAAATGCTGCATAGATGACCCTCATTGCCTGTCTGCTGACTATCGGGTTCCGCACTCTCGCTCGGGTTCGCAGTGTGTTACACCACTTTCAACCCGAGGTCGTAAGAGTGCATACCGTCGATCCATTTCGGTAGCCATTCTATACCATTGTTAACATGCAGAAAAAATGAGTGTATGAATCCATAAGACGACATAGAACGACTTAGATCTCATACCCTCGGTCGAACAATCATAAACAAGACCTGACGGCAAGATATTCCGAGGTGAAGCATACGCTTACGAGTAGTTTAATACGATCGACCGAAAAGTACCCATGTTTTAGGATCTTTGCCGCAACCGATGCACTTGTGGCCCTCAAGTGACTCCTTGGGTTGCTCGAATGGAATGCACAAAGACTTGGCAGCACCAGTGAGTCGCTCGAGCTTCTCGCCACCCTCCTGCTCCTGATTTTGGTTCTCATCAATCGCCTGTGCAGCGAGCTTTGAGTCGATGGCAGAACGCTTCTTCATCTCCTCCTCACAGCTCGATTCCTGGCACCAAGGAATTATGGCAAGTCGTCGGCGGTTGATGACGCCCATGAACTCCTCCCATGTTACGGCGCGGCAGATGTTGGACATGTGCATATCCCTAGCACGGGTGTAGAGATCCCTCTGAACCGTGTCGAGCATTTGCTGAACAGTGGAAACGAAAGCATCGAGCGAAACGGTCGTCTTCTCACCTGTATCACGGCGCGAGATGACACAGGTGTTAGCCTCCATATCACGCATACCAAACTCAATTCGGAGGGGCACACCCTTGACCTCCCAGTGTGCAAACTTCCAGCCAGGACGGTAGTTGTCACGGTCATCGAGCTCGACGCGAATGCCGGCATCGCGGAGTGCATTGTAGAGCTCGACGCTCTTGGCCTGCAGGGCTTCACGCTCCTTCATGAAGATAGGAACGATAACGACCTGAATGGGAGCGACGCGAGGAGGGAGAACGAGACCCTTGTCATCGGAGTGGGTCATGATCATGACACCAATTGAGCGAGTCGTGAAACCCCAAGAGTTCTGCCATGCGAGGTGCTTCTTAGCATCATCTGCGAGGTACTCGATGTGGAACATCTCCGCAAAGTTGTTACCCAAGCAGTGCGAAGTTGCGGCCTGAATACCACGGCCGACGACGGGGATGTAGCCTTCGATGGTAGTGGTGAAGAGACCACCAGCGAACTTCTCGAGCTCAGTCTTGCGGCCCTTAACCATGGAAACACCCAAGAGCTCTTCGTAGGTGCGAGCATAGATGTCGAGGATCTGGTAAACCTCCTTCTCGGCCTCCTCACGGGTGGCGTGTGCAGTGTGACCCTCCTGCCACAAGAACTCACGGCTGCGGATGAAAGGAGTGGGGTACTTGAACTCCCATCGCACAACGTTGCACCACTGGTTCAACTTGAGAGGCAAGTCACGGTGCGAACGAATCCACTTGGCGAAGTAGGGGTACATAATGGTCTCAGAAGTGGGGCGGATCGCAATGGGTTCGTCAAGCTTGGTGTCACCGGACTGTGTGACCCAAGCGACCTCAGGGGCGAAGCCCTCAAGGTGCTCCTTCTCAACCTCAAGGTGACGCTTGTTGAGGAACATGGGGAAGTAGCAGTTCTTCACACCAAGCTTCTTGATCTCGGCATCGATGAAGCCCTGGATCTGCTCCCAGATGTAGAAGACCCAAGGACGAAGCACGTAGCATCCAGAGATGTCGTGGTACTCAATCAACTCAGCCTTGAGGCAGATCTGAGTGTACCATGCGGGGAAGTCCTCAGACTTCTTCACTGTGATGCCAAGGTCATCACCCTTTTTGCTCTCCTGCTGCTGTGCCTGGGGCTTGGGCTTCTGCTGCTTGGGCTGCTTGGGCTGCTTGGTCTTCTCCCCTTGCTGCTGACTCTGCTGCTCTTGCTGCTGCTCAGTCTCGGGGACCTCAGGTGCTGTGACGGTGCTGGGTTCGCTCGACATAGTGCGACACTGTGGGGTTTCAGGGTAGATGGATGGACATTTGATGTAAGAAACGTGTGTTCCACATGAAGACTCGTGTTGTAATTCATCCTACACTGGGTTTACGTCCCAATACATACGATATTACCCCCAATTTTCATCCCAAATCAAGTGTTCACCACACAAAATTGCGCGGCGCTTGCGGACACGAGACTAAGACAGCGTCAAGACGGCGGCACCGGGGAGTTGCAAATAAAACACGGCGTCGCGACTGTATCGCGTAGATAGATATTATTCATGTACAATTTTCGCGAGATTCCTGCCACATCCCAAGATATACCGCGCCAAAGAGTGAGCTCACTTTTTTTCACCCCTGGGGTATTTTCGGGGATTTTTGGGGAATTATGGGGAATTTCCAGTCCCTCCCTGCCCCCTGCCCCCCTTCCCCCCCCCCCCCCCCCCCCCCCCCCCCCCCCCCCCCACTCCCCCCC